>MDTG01119484.1_pt1 | contig 11445 bp, 8 predicted proteins | sample 811421 | NCBI WGS metagenome assembly MDTG01 (sample SAMN05326645, study PRJNA326480) | marine metagenome | isolation source: seawater | place: Pacific Ocean: South East | collected 2011
AGAGGAATTTTAAAAAAAAAATTATATAATTATATTATTAAGAATAATTTAAAAAATTTTGTTAAATTAAAGAATTTTGTAAATAATCCTTTCCCATTAATGAAGCAAGCAGATTTGTTTATTCTTTCATCAAAATATGAGGGTTTACCAAATGTTTTACTTGAATCTTTAATTCTTAATAAATATGTGATTTCATCTAATTGCAGAACTGGACCCAAAGAAATTTTACTAAATGGTAAAGGGGGAGATCTTTTTAAAGTAGGTGATTATAAAAATCTTTCAAAATTAATTATTAATTTTAATCTAAAAAAGAAAATTAACAAAAAAAAATTAAAATATGCTAAAAATCAACTATATAGATTTGATTATAATGTAAATTTAAAAAAATATTTAAATCTTGTAAATTCAGTCAGTAAAATCTAATATCCGTGCCAACTTCTTATAATGTCTAAACAATGAAAATTTCATAGTATTTTTTTTTATTTTTAAACAATCAATTTTTTTTTTTCTTTCATCTAACATTTCAAAATCTTTTAACGCTTTATATAGAGCATCTTTTTTATTATTTTCATACAATAAACCATTTATTCCATTATTTAAAAACTCACTTGGTCCATTTGGGCAGTTGCTTGAAATTATATACAAATTAGCAAGAGCAGACTCAATAATAACAAAACCCATTTCTTCCCATTTCGAACTCAAAATAAATGCATCAGAATCTTTCATGTATCTTAATACATTTTCTACTCTACCTAATAGATGAACAACTTTAGTAAGTTGTTTCTTTATAATCAAAGAATTTAAACTACTTAACTCCTCACCATCACCTAAAATTACTAAACGATAACTTTTATTTTCAAGATAAAATTTATAAAATTCATTTATTAAATAGTTAAAATTTTTTTGTTTAGTCAATCTACCGACAGCTAAAAAAATTTTAGTATCTTCTGTAAAGATATGTTTAAATTTATTTTGAATTTTTAGTTGTTTTCTAAATTTTGATATATTTATTACTGCATCAGGCAAGTGAAAAATTTTTTCTTTGTTTATTATTTCATAATTTTCAATTTTATTTTTTAGTTCTATAGTAGGACATGTTATCATTTTGATACTGGAGGAACAAAATTTCCATAAGTTTTTTCTAAAAAAATTTAACTTTGGCATTCCTGAAATTCTTAAAATTAGATGTGTGTGAAAAGTAAAAAATTTAAAAATCAAAATTGGCAAAGATGTTATGAGGTGTGCAATAAATATATCAGGTTTTTTGTTTTTTAATAAAAATATCAAAGGAAAAAAAGATAATAAAATAATTATAATATAAGAAAATCGACTTTTTAAAAAACCAGTCTTGGGTAATATTTTAAAATATCTAAAATTTAAATTAATTACCTCAATGTTGTTTGCGGTAAATTCACTGATAAATTTATCCCATTCTCCACAAGTATTTATAACGGAAACCTCATATTGATCACTAAATTTTGATAATGATAATGCTGAATTTGCTGTAGATATAACAGTACCAACTGGGTTCAAACAAGGAGACCAATAGAAAATTTTTTTTTTCATTTGCAAGAGTATATATTAACTAAATTAGAAAATTATTAAATTATGTAGCTGTAACAAAAAAAAGTATAAAAAAGTATTAAATTTCATTTAAAATAAATTAAAAATTAAACATTTTTTTTACCCTTATTTTGTAAGTATAATTCTTGAATAAATTAAAATTATTTTTTGAAATGATAAGTCTATGATTATTTGAAGTTAATAATTTATTAATTACCAACCTCCATTTAAAAATATTTAATCCATTTATAAAAATACAATTCTTTTTATTTTTCAAAATTTCATTGAGTACTGGCAAAGATGAGGAAATTATGGGTTTTGAAGAAGCTAAGTAGTCAAATAATTTCATTGGAGATGTAAATTTACTTATTTCTCCAACATCTCCACTAACTTGAACTTTTTTTTCATATGGAAGGATTAATAAATCCATCTTTTTTATATAATTTTTAATTTCTCTATTTGGTATATAGCTTTTTAAAAATAAATTTTTTCTAAAAAATTTTTTTTTATAATTATTAATGTCATTTTTAGTGCCACCAATAACATAATATTCATTTTGATTGTCAATTTTAGATAAATTACATATGAAGTTAAATCCTCTAGATTTATTAATATAGCCAAAGTACCCAATCTTAAATTTTTTATTATTTTGAGTTATTGGTATAAATGGCCTAATGTTTGAAGAACTAGGCAAAATACAATATTTTCTATTTTTAATTTTGTACTTTTTATAAAAAAAATTTTTTAGTGAATTAGTAATAAAAATTAAATTTACCAAGTTTTTTGAATTGAAAACAGAGAAATTATTAAAAATAAAATTAATTAACCTTCCTTCGATTTCCAAACTCGAATGAACTTCAAAAATTACTTTTTTTCGTAATAAAATTAATAAAAAAAGCGTAAAATAATTTCTAGTAATAAAAAAATCGGGTTTTAATTTGAAGCTATAAATTATAGATACAATCGAAAAGAGATAAAATTTGAAACCTCTTGGAAAAGAATTAAAATATTTAATTTTTAAAATTTTAAAATTTTTTTCTAATCCATATTGACTAAATATAGTCTTTTTTAATCCAGTATTTGGTGTTATTAAAGTAATCTTTCCTATATATTTTGCAATATTGTGACAAACATTCACAACCTGAAGACTATTTGCATTATAAGAGGGTAATGAAGAATTAAAGAGATAGACAATATTCATTTTTTTTTGGTGTTTACATAAAAATCTAAATACCATTTAATTGTTCTATTAATTCCTATCTTCCAATCAGTAAAATTTTTGTACTTTGTAATTTTCAGTATCTTAGAATTATCTCCGTGGGTTTTTAAAATATCTGCTTTTTGTAAAGATTTTTTTTTAATAACTGGTCTTATTTTTTGTTTTTGCAAAAATCCGATTACTTTTTTTAGATTTAGGGGTTGATTAGAACATACATTTAAGACATCATTATCTTCTAATTTCTTATTATTTAATAACAAAATACCCATTATTTTTACTACATCTCCTATATATGTGAAATCCCTATAATGATTGCCAAAATTAAATAATTCAAACTTTTTTTTCATAAAAAAAGCATCTATGAATTTTAACATCATCATATCGGGCCTACCCCATTCACCATAAACTGTAAAAAACCTCAAACCAGTCGAATTAACATTATAAAAATTTTTATAAATTGAACTTAACTCCTCATTAATTTTTTTTGTTAAAGAGTAAATATTTTTTGGATATATTTTCTCTTTTTCATTTAATGGGAAATTATTATTTTCACCATAAACAGAACTTGATGATGCGTAAAATAATCTTTTAACTTTATACTTTTTAGCATTTTCAATAATATTAAAAAAACCGTTAATATTCGTGTCAATGTACTTTCTTGGTTGTTCGATAGAGTATCTTACCCCAGCCTGGGCAGCTAAATTAAAAATGAAATCAAATTTATTTTTTTTAAAAATTTTTTCTAATTCACTATTATTATTTAAATTTATTTTTTTAAAGGTAAAGTTTTTATATTTTTTTAAAATTTGATTTCTTTTTTTTTTTAAATTTACATCATAATAATCATTTAAATTATCAATACCCACAACTTTATATTTTTTTGAGCTCTTCATTAAATATTCGCAAAAGTTAAAGCCAATAAAACCTGCCGAACCCGTTACTAGTATTTTCATTATTAGATTACTTATTTTTATTAAAGATAATTATAAATATTCTTTTTATACTCTATTATAATTTTTTTTACTCTATTATTCCAACTATACTTTTCAGCTGTATTTAAAGCATTTGTCTGAATTATATAATTTCTTTTTGTTTTTTTTATAATTTCGTTTATTTTTTTTTCCCAAGAAGACATGTTAAAATTATTTACTAGATAACCGTTATATCCATTTTTTATTACTTCAGAAATACCATTTAAATTTGATGATATTATGATTTTGCCTGAAGCTAAATAATCGAACATTTTTAATGGTGAACAATAATCTGCTGTATTTATATTTTTGGCTCTTATAAAAACTTTTTTTTCATACGGCATTAGTAGTAAATCTGAAGAAGCTAGTATTGAAGGTACTTTATTATACTCTACAAACTTAAAAATTTTTAAATTTTTTAAATTACTTTTATAATTTTTATTATTTTTTCCATATAATCTAAAGTTAATATGTTTAAATTTTTTTGCTAAAAAATATATTAGATCTATTCCTCTTCCTTGATAAAAACTTCCTACATAAGTTGCATTCTTAATTTTATTAATTTTTTTTGATTTTTTAAAATTTTTAGGATCAGAGCCATCATGTAATATCATTACTTTTTTTTTGTTTAGGTCAAATTTTTTTTTTAATGCGTTTGAAATTAAAATAATTTTAATAATATATTTTGAATTAATATAATTAAGACCTAAAAATAAAAATTTACTAAAAGATTTTATTTCATTATGTATTTCTAAAAAATGAGGTATCCTCAAAATTGAAAGGCAAAAACTTGAGAGCAAACTTCTTGTGACTATCAGACTTGGTCTTTGAGATTTAGTAAAAATAGAAGCCTTGATGGCAAATTCAAATCTGGAAAAAAAATTATTAATTTTTGAATTTAGGATAGATTTAATTAAAAAGGGTTTTTTACTGTTAAGTAAAAACTTATTTTTAATATTTTTAAATCTAAAATTATTTTTTTCGTGAGGAACAACCAAGGTTAAACTACATTTTTTTTGCCCAAAAGCATCACACATTTTTATAACGTGTTGACTATAAGCACTTTTATTTGTTAGAGATGTTTCAGCAATATACAAAACTTTCATTTTTGTCTCATCTAATTAATATTTTAAAGACATATTAATTATATCTAAATTGTTCATTTCGAAACCATATTTCAAAATATTGAGAAATTACCTCAGCAAATTCTAAGGTTATATGTGTGTTATCAGTAAAATAAATCAAATTATTTTTTTTATTATAAAGATTACAACTTTCATTTTTGCAAATTAAATCATTAAAATCAAAAAGTTTTACATTACTAAATAACGTTGAAATTTTTTCTAATTTTTCATTGACAACATTAATTCTTCTTTGATCAATAATTGGATCAAATTCACATATTCTTTCTTCAATATAACTAGAAACAATTTTAAATGTGTGCTTATACCTTATACAGTTTTGAATAAATCTATTTGTTCTCTGATGTGGCTTGATTATGATTACATTATTACCTTGTAAATTTTTTAAAAAAGTAGTCATTTTTTCAACACTGAAATTTTCTTGATGACTGATAGACAGTATAAAATAAGAATTCTCAAAGCTTTTTGATAAATTTAAAAAATTATTAATTGAATGTTGATAAGAAATATTTTTGTTAACAAAAGATTTATTGCTTATTTTAGATAAATAAATATTTTCAAAATTATTTTTTTTTGCAGTTAAAACATTTACAAAATGTTGACCAAAACTATCTCCAGAAATAAAAAATAAATCCTTATTATTTTGTTTTTTAATGCAATTTAGATAGTTATGTCCAAAACTTTCAAGACTATTATTGCACGAGTCGTTATTCAAGAACCATTTATTGGCAGTTCTATATTCGATAGTATTCTTTGTTAAATTTATATTCTTAAAACTATTATTTAAATTTACAATTCCATGATTTATTAAAGTTCTAATATCAATATAGTTTAAAGCATGAAATAAGATAAACACAATTATAACGCACGGAAAAATTAAAAAAATATTTTTAATTTTTTTGAAGTCCATTTGAAACTTTCGTGAAGGAACCTCAATAAAGTAATATGATAAATGGGAAAATAATAACGTTAAAGAAATGACTACCATGTACTTAAATACACCATGTATGTAATAACTGCTAAAAAATAATATTGGAAAATGCCATAGATATAAAGAGTAAGATAGTTTTCCTATATATATAAAACAATTTTCAAAAATTATTTTTTTTTTCAAATTTTCAAAATTAAAAAAAATTAATAGGATTGTTAATGACAAAATCACTAAATGTCTGTAATCAATATTCTTTTCAAAATGAAAAATCAAAATAGATATAATTAAGAATAAAAAAATTAAATATTTCAATTTAAATATCGGCAAATTAATATTTAATTTAATTCTATTTTTATATAAAAAAAGTGTAGATCCAAGAATTAATTCCCAAGCTCTTGAAGGTAGTAAATAAAAATGACTTATTGCATAACTGTTTGTGATAAAAATCAATAATGATCCAAAAATCAGAAAAATGAATAAGAATTTTAAAAAGATTAAATTAATTTTATTTTTTAAAAAAAATATTAGTAAAAAAGGAAAAAGAAAGTAAAATTGTTCTTCTAGCCCTAATGACCATGTGTGCAAAAAAGGTGTGGTATTTTCAAAATTAAAATAATTAAAACTATCAATATTTTTAAAAAAATAGATATTTGATAGGCCAAAAATTGAAAATATTAAGCTTTTTACTGTCCAAAGAAGCTGATGATCTCCATATGGAATAATCGTAAAATATATAAAAATTGAAAATACTAAAACAAATAAAAGTATTGGATAAATTCTTTTAATTCTCCGAAAAAAAAAATTTATAATGAAACCTTTTTTCCCTTTATCATAATAATAATTGAATAATGATTGGGTAATTACATAGCCAGAAATTACAAAAAATATATCTACTCCAACAAATCCAAAAAAAAATAAATTTTCATTTAGATGAAAAAGTATAACAAAAATAACTGATATTGCTCTTAGGATATCAAATTCTTTTTGATATCTAAATGTATTTTTTTTTTCATCAATCATTTTTTTTTGAAATAGATACTTTAATAGTTTATGTATTCAATATAAATGTTCAAAGTTTTATCATACCTATTAAAAGGAAATTTTAAGAAATTTTTTGTATCTTTAATATATTGGATTAATCATTTTTCGGACAAAAGAAGGATAAAAAATATATTCAAACCAATTTCTAAAGAATTGCTCAAAAATCAAAAAGATTATCGGTCAATTATTTATAAAAATTTTGATTATAAAGATTATGTTTACAGAAATATATTTGAAAAATATAAGTCAAATAAGGGTGGTTATTTCAAGAGAAATAACACTATTAGGCATTTTTATGCTGATTTTTATGAGGAGAGTTTAAAAAACACTAAAATAAATAATTTGCTAGAAATTGGTATTGAATATGGTGGGAGTTTAAGAGCCTGGAGTGCAATTTTTCCAAAATCTAATATTTTTGGTGCAGATATAAATAGAGAATATTTGTTTGAAGAGCCAAATATAAAAACATTTTATACAGATCAGCTAAATAAATATGAATTAAATAATTTGTATAATAAAATTAAAGATATTAAGTTTGATGTAATAATCGACGATGGCTTGCACACTTATGAAGCAAATATAAACACATTCGAAATACTATATCCTTTACTTGATAAGCAAAATGGAACCTATTTTATTGAAGATATAATATTCAAAGATTTAAAAAAGTATTACTCCTATTTTGGTGGTAAATACAATTTTAAAATCGTTGAATGTTTAAACACAAATGAAAATTATCAAAATTGTTTAATTCAAATTAAAAATAATAATTAATTAATTATATAATCAAAAATATAGATTTTTTATCTAATCAAAACATCACCAGATACATAAGTTTCGTATGTTTCGTTTTTAATAAGTTCTTGTTTATCAAGAATTTTTTCATTAACTAAATTTCTAATATAAAGAAATGACTCTGTGGTTGTAAATTTACAGTCAAATTTTTTTTCAATTTCTTTAATTAATTCTTTATTAGAGGTGGCAAATTTAACATTATTAATCTTATTCTCTTTACAATAATTAATAAATCTTTTTAACATTAGTACGCTTTCATCAAAATCATTTGAAACTAAATCCACTATCATTGCCTTATTTTTATATAATTGAGAAACTAATAAAGAGATTACTTTTTCGCCGTTTTTTTTTAAAAAATACAGTTGATTTCCTATTGGATAATCATCTATTCTCCATTTATAAAATGGAACAGATCTTTGTAATGTTAAATAAAATTTATGATTAAAATCTTTTAAAAAACTATCAATATAATCTGGACATTTATTATAAATTTCAAAATTTTCTTTTTCACTTATTTCATAATTCTTTATTTGAAAAACATACTCTTTAATTGGAAACATAAAATATTGTTCACTTCTAATTAATCCTGGTTTAACAAAATTAGACGGTTTCCAATGATAAAAGGCTTTACAAACTTTAGAAATAAGTAAATAAAGTTTTACATTCTCAGTTGTTTTTAAAGAATTAATTTTTCTCCATCCACTATGTTCTGCAATTTTAATTTTTTTTTTATTAATAATGTAATTTTTATAAAGAATGTAACTTACTGAATTCACTATGTCATCTCTAGATAGTGAATAAGCATAAGGAAGTTCTTCTCGAAAAGGATTTTTTTCATAAACACTTTTAATAAAATTATTATCAGAACTATATTTTCTATATGGCCTAACTATATTTTCAAATGCTGAAATTTTGGAAATCAATGGGTTCTTAACAATTTTAAAATCATTATTTTTTTGTTCATAAATCCTGGCAAGGTTATAATCTTCTTTAAAAAGTAATTTAGTGTTTTTTAAAGCAATTAAAATTGATTTTAAAAAAGTTATAAAATTATTTGAAATATTAATTCTAAATAAATGTTGTATTTGATTGTTGTTATTATTATAGATTACACCCTGTGTACCAGTCCATAAAATTTGATCATATCCTTCCTGTTTTGCAGCTTCTGACATAATAATTCCCATATGTTGATAGTAACCGCCATATGGAACCGCAAATGTGTTGATTTTTGATTTTAATTTTTCTTCAAAAATTCTTTTTGAGACTTTAAGCTCGTCAACTATTTCTTTATAATTCAAAAAAAAGAAATCGTAATGATTATTTCCATGGCTAGCAATAAAATTTTGTTTTGAAATTGTTTTAATATCTTTCCAATTTAAATAATTAGAATTGACTAGATATTTAGAAAATTCATTTTTTAAATCTTTAAAAATATTTTCATGAAATAATTTTTCAAATTCACGTTGGTCAATCGTATATGACTTATATAATTTTTTTAAACCTCCTTTTTTCAATATTAAGAATTGTTTTTCATTAAGAAATTTTTTTAGTTTATTTTCAATATCTTCTTTTGTAATTTTTTGATTAGTAAATCTGAATTTATCACTAATACTAGAACCTTCTTCTATAAATTTGATATTTGGACAAATTACGAATGGTAGTTTTTTTTTATTTAACCAATTAAAAGCCTGTGTAGAGATTGTAGGTACATCATCAAAAGAAATAAAAAAGTTTATTTTAGATTTTATATTACCATTTCTAATATCATCTAAACTAACAATTTTAAAAAAAAAACTTAATATAAAAATTTGAAATTTAAATAATCCAAAACTAACTGTATGCAATCCACTAAAAGGATCATTTAATTTAACGCCAACCCTGTGGTAATTAATACCTATTATAACTTTATGCTGAAAAAAGAAATTAAGAAATTGCTTTATATAATTCACCAACTCTTTACCTAATTAAATTATTTTAAACTTTTTTTTCAATTATTTTTATAATGCTTTTTAAATCAATCAATTTTGATATTTCTGAACTAGAAAATTGAATATTGAATTTATCTTCTAAAGAAGAAATTATTAATAATTGAGCCACAGAATCCCACTGAGGTACTTTATTCATTTCAATATCATCTTCAGTCTTATTAATAGAAATTTTTAAAATTTCAGATACAATAGATTTGACTTTCTCACTAGTTTTTAAGTTCTTTTTCATAATATTTCTTTAACTTTCTATATAATATTTTTTTTGTTGGTCCTTTTGGTATTTCTTTCATATTTTTTAATTTTGATATCAAATAAATTTCTTTTGGTAATTTGTAACTGCCCAAAAATTTACTCAAATTAGCATAAAAATCATTTGAAGATTTGCTCTTATTATTTGTTTTAATAAATGCACATATATTTTCACCAAGATTTTTGTCTGGAATTCCTATTACTGCACATTCTTGGACGTCTTTAATTTTGTACAATGCATTTTCAATCTCTGCTGGATATATATTTTCACCTCCTTTTATTATTAAAGAGTCTTTTCTGCCTGAAAAATAAAAATTTCCCCTAATGTCCATTTTTCCATAATCACCACTTCTAAACCAACCCTTAAAAAATGATTTTTTATTTTGTTTTTTTAGATTGTGATAATACTTAGCCACATTGTGACCTTTAATACAAATTTCTCCTTCTCGTCCTGTTTTCATTTTTTTAAAATTATTTGGGTTAAATATAGCCATTTCATTTACCCATAGTGCTTTACCAATTGAACCTCTAACCCTTTTGTTTTTAGGATATCTATTTAAGCATGCGTAAGCAGTTGTTTCAGTCAATCCGTATCCCTCAAAAATTGCTACTTTAAATCTTTTTTCAAAATTTAATCTAACCTCATCGTTTAAAACTTGTCCTCCGCAAATAATTCCTTTTAAGGAATTATTTAATTTTTTTTTGTTCAAGCTTAATAAAATTGACAAAATTGATGCCATAATACTAGTCCAAGTAATTTTATATTTATTAATATAGTTCCAAAAATTATATAAATTGGCTTTTCCTGTGCTTATTACTGTTGACCCACCATTATAAAGTGGTGCAAAAAATGTAATTATTTGTCCATTATTGTGAAACATTGGAAGAATACATAATGTTCTAGTATTGCTATCAAATTTGAAGTTTTTTGATATTGCAAAAGCATCTGCTATAATATTTTTGTGAGTTAAAACTACACCTTTAGGATTGCCAGTAGTTCCAGAGGTATATATTATTATCGCTGTATCAGTTAATTTGATATTTAGATTAGTATTTTTTTTATTTTTTAAATTATCTCCAACTTTTCCTTTTAAAAATTTATCATATGCAATGTATTTTTTATTTTTTTTAATTTTAAAATCAATTTTATTTGAATAAACACACAATTTAGAAGAGCTATTTTTTACAATATAATTTATTTCATCATAAGAAAGATCTGGATTAATAGGAATAACAATCATGCCAAGGCTTAGAGCTGCAAAATATATTTTCAAAAAAGCTGATTCATTAAAAAAAATTATTGAGATTTTATCTTTTTTTTTAAAACCATTTTTAATTAATAATTGAGAAATTTTTTTATATTCACTTAAAAATTCTTCATAAGTATAATCAATATTTTCTTCAGGGAAAAAAATAAATTTTTTATTTTTCCTTGATTTATATTTTGATAGAAATAGCTCCTCAACAGAATTAAATTTTGTATTAAAAGATTTTGAGCATTGCTGATGAGGTAATATTGTTTCCTTTAAACTATTTTTTTTCATTA
>MDTG01387412.1_pt1 | contig 11445 bp, 14 predicted proteins | sample 811421 | NCBI WGS metagenome assembly MDTG01 (sample SAMN05326645, study PRJNA326480) | marine metagenome | isolation source: seawater | place: Pacific Ocean: South East | collected 2011
AGAGACACATCTTATCACAGTGGTGGTGGTATTTTACGATTTAATACAACATTAAACTTGTTAGAGTATTTTGACGGTACTATTTGGAAATCAATTGACGCTCCACCAGCAGTATCAAGTATTTCTCCTACAGGTTGGGTGTCTGACGGTTCTACATTACAAACAATCACAATTTCAGGTTCAAACTTCTCAGTAGGTGCAACAGTAACATTTGTAGGTGCAGATAATACAGAATATAATTCAGCATCTGTTACAAGAAACAGTATAACAGAATTAACTGCTACAACTGTCGCTTCAATGGGAGTTGCAAACGAACCATACTCAGTTAGAGTTACAAACAATTCAGGATTAAGTTCTACACTTCCAGACGCTTTAGACGCTGGTGCAGCTCCTACATTTAATGTGGCTGCAGGTACTTTAGGAACACTTAGAGCTGGTAGCTTAGCAGGTTCAAACTTATCAAGATTTGCAGATGCTGTTGATGCTGATAGTACACAATTGACATTTACAGTTACTTCAGGTTCTTTGCCTAGTGGTTTATCTCTAGGTACAGGTGCAGACGCAGGAACAATTACAGGAACGGCAGCCTCTGTATCAACAGAAACAACGGATTCATTTACAATTCAAGGTTCAGATGGATTTAACACAAACTCCAGAGCATATTCAATTACTAGAACGGCTCCTAGTGTTCAAGAATACACATCAACCGGTGCTTTCAACTACACAATCCCAGCAGGTGTTACAGGTGTAAATGTCTTATTAGTTGCAGGTGGTGGCGGTTCAGCATGGATTGGTGGAGGCGGAGGTGGAGGCGGTGTTGTCGAAGCACCAGGTTATGACATCACTCCATATTCAGGTCCAGGTACAGTTCCAGGAAGTTTAGGTGCAGGTGGTCCAAAGGCACCTGGTTCTGCTCACAATAACCAAGGCAATTGGGACGGAAGAGGTTCAGATACAGTTTTTGGTGGATTAACAGCAAAAGGTGGTGGTTCAACATCAGGTTGGATTTATCAATCTGGTGCTACCTTTAACTACAGTCCAGGTGGTTCAGGCGGTGGTGGTTCCGGTAGCGACCAAGGCGGAGAGGCAATTCAACCATCTCAACCAGGTTTCGCAGGAAATTATGGTAAAGGATTCCCAGGTGCTGCTGGAGGAAATTACGGACCAACCGGATATACATCCAACAGTCAAACAGGTGCTGGCCAACACTCAGGAGGTGGAGGCGGTGGTGGTTCTTCAGCTGGCGGACATCCAAATCAAAACGGACCAGGCGACACAAGAACTACACAAGCTGCAGGTAGATATGGTGGATATGGCTATCAATCAAACTACTCGGGTTCAGCAATAACATATGCAGGCGGTGGCGCCGGTTCTTCACATGTGAGTGGTTATAATGTTGGTACTATACCAGGTTCTCCAGGTGGTGGTGGTTCTGCTCCTCCAGGTGGCGGACAAAACGGCACAACTAACAGAGGCGGTGGTGCAGGTGGCGGACACTATTCAGATACAAATGGTGGTATCGGTGGTCCAGGTTATGTGGCAATTGTATCGTAGAGGTAAGAAATGGCAACTTTTAACTTAACAACAACAAGTGAAACACAAATTAAATTAACAGTTGACGGTGTTGATTTTTTCTTCCCTGCTAAGGTAGAGTTGGGCTCAGATAAAAGAGATGATTTAGTTAATAAAATTGAAACTGGTTTATCCATCACACTAACTGAAGATGATAAAACTGCTTTACAAACTGCTATTGATGCTGTAGATTTAAGTTCAAATCTATAATTTTTAAACGACTAAATAGTTGAAACATATATAATTAGGAGATATTATGTCAGGCGAAGATGATGTTAAAAATGCATTAACCACAAATCAAGAAGAGTTTAAATTAAAGGGTGCTGATGATTACCCTTATGATTTTTCGGATTTGTGTGATGAACACCAAAAAGTTGCTCAAACAATTTTAAGTATGTACGAACAAGTTGAAGATAAAAATATTTTCAAACATCAAGTTAAAACACACTTTAAATTAGGTAAAGAAATTTTTGTCAACAAAGATGACAACCCTTTGGTGAAACATATTCAATCACAAGGTAGTTTTGTTAGTGTACAAGGGCATGTGACCGAAACTGATAAAGATGGTAACATTATAAAGTATCCAGTAGTAAGTTTTACAGCTGATACAAGACAGTATGAAAAAGTTTATAGGTCATTAGTTGAACAAATTAAAGAGTATTTTGTACACAATGGTGATAATATTAAATAAGTGAGATAAAACTGTGAATAATTATGAATTCTTTGAATTACCAAATCTTAAAGTTTTAAAATCTAAACTTCCTACAGATTTACACTCTATCATTTTAAAAGAGTGTTTAGAAGCTCAAGAAAAAAATAAAGCATTTCAAACAGGCCTAACCGGCTCTGGTGTTCCTAGTCATTTTAAATTAGAAAAGACTAGAGAAGACTTATTTAAATTTATTGCTCCTTTAGTAAATGATTATCTCAATGAACATCCTAATTATATGGAGCTTTATTCTATCTTAGATGATGATTTACCTTTTTACTTAGATGAACCTTGGATTAATTTACAAGAAAAACATGAGTTTTTACCTGTACACAAACATGATGGTGTTTTAAGTTACAGTATTTGGATTAAAGTACCTTATGAAAAAGAAAATGAAAGACATCAAAAAAAATTAAAGTTTAATAATCAAAAATTTTATTCATTTCAATTTTCTTATAATAGTGTTATAGGTACTCAATGCCAATATGATATTGAAGTAGAAAAAAAAGATGAAGGCACTATTTTGTTATTTCCTGCACAATTAAATCATTTAGTTTACCCATTTTATACAAGTGATGAATACAGAATATCTATTTCAGGTAATGTTAAATTAAGGACAAAACAATGAAAATTATAAATGATATAATGGATAGACCAGATTTCGATAATCTTGTTCAAGTTGTAAAATCACAAGATTTTGAGTGGCATTATCACGCTCATCAAAGTCATTTAAAAACAGATGGTGAATATTTTGACCACTGTTTATATAACAAATATGAAATTAATTCACATGCGTTTAATTTAATAAGACCTTTATTAGATAAGTTAAATGTGAAGGCTATAATTCAAGCAAGACTAAATTTATTAATAGCAAAAGAAACTCCTCAATTTTCAGAATTTCATGTTGATTACACTCACGGTAATAAAACAGCAATATTATATTTAAATACTTGTAACGGATATACAGAATTTTTTGATGAGAAAAAGACTAAAGTTTATTCTCAGGAAAATAAAATTGTAATATTTGACGGCCAAATACAACATAGAGCAGTATCGCAAACAGATAACAAAAGAAGAATTGTTTTAAATTTAAATTATTATTAAGGTTATTATGAATAAAAAGTTAAAAAATATTTTAATTGTAGGTGGTGGTTCAGCAGGTTGGATGTCGGCGGCCACAATGATTAGAAAGTTTCCTAATTTAAATATTACATTAATCGAAAGTCCTGATATTGCAACAATGGGAGTTGGCGAAAGCACGATTGGTGGAATTAGAAATTGGACTAATTGGTTGGGTATTGATGATAAAGAATTTTTAAAACATACAGATGGCTCATATAAACTATCAATAAAATTTACAGATTTTTATAAAAAAAACGGTGAGGCTTTTCATTACCCATTTGGTCAACCAGTTATCGAAAACAATGTAGCAGGTGTTAATGATTGGTGGTTTAAAAAGTTTAATTTTCCAGAAACTAAAAATTCTGACTATGCGACTAGTCATTATCCACAAATGGCATTAGTGAACGAAAATAAATGTTTCTTTAATGAAAATAACGAAATACCATTTAACTTTAAAAAAGATACGGCATTTCATTTTGATGCAACTAAATTTGCTATCTGGTTAAGAGACCATTATTGTTTGCCTAGAGGTGTTAATCATATTACAGAAAATATTGATACAATTGAAATTGATGATAATGGTATAAAAAGTGTTAACGGAAAATATCATGCCGACTTGTATATTGATTGTACAGGATTTAAATCTTTACTATTAGATAAATCACTACAAGAACCTTTTGAAAGTTATGAAGACATGTTGCCTAACAACTCAGCATGGGCAACAAGAATACCTTACATTGATAAAGAAAAACAACTAGAAACTTATACTAATTGTACGGCAATAGAAAATGGCTGGGTATGGAATATTCCACTATGGAGTAGAATAGGCACAGGTTATGTTTACTCTGATAAGTTTGTCAATGATGAAGAAGCTTTAGAACAACTAAAAAATCATTTAAGAAAAAATGGCAATAATACGGATAGTTTAAAATTTAAAAATATAAAAATGCGTATAGGTATTCATAACAGATTATGGGTAAAAAATGTTGTTGCAATCGGCCTATCTGCTGGGTTTATTGAACCTCTTGAAAGTAATGGTTTGTTTACTGTACATGAATTCTTAATTAGATTGATTAGAAATTTAAATAGAGATAATATTTCACAATGGGATAGAGACAACTTTAATTATGATTGTAAAGTATTATTTAGAAATTTTGCAGAGTTTGTAGCCATGCATTATGCTATGTCTCATAGAGATGACACGGATTATTGGAAGAATAATTTAAACAAAGAATGGTGTAATGATATCTTAGATTTTAAAAAAGATTTAAGAACAGGATTTAATCAAGCAATTTTAAATCGAACACATGAATTTTATTTTCCACACACAGAGGGATTGCACTGTATAGCTGCAGGTATGAATTGGTCACCTATTGATGAAGATTTTATCGACTATCATAATAGTCATTTTTCAAAATCTGAAAGAGTTAATAATGAAAACATTTTTATTGAAAGAATGAATAAACGAAGTGAACAATGGAAAAAAACTGTTAAAGACAAGCCATCTTTATATGAATTTTTGAAAGGCTATATTTACAATGAATAATAATGTTATTGTTGCAGACAACTTTTTTGACAACTTTGATAATATAGAAAATCATTTTAAAAATATAAAATTATACACTTTAGAAGAAGGCACAAAACAAAATCTTTGGCCTGGTGGTGGTAATTGGCCTGGTCAAAGAAGTAGAGATTTTTACGAAACTGAACCATTTTTATTTAATTTAATTTTATTAGAGTTTAATCATAAATTTAGAAATTTTTATCAAGGTGCTCGTTTTAATTGTTCATCTTACGCACATTTAAGATTAGATAATGATAATGAAACAGATTGGATACATACGGATCCTGTAGAACATACCTTGATGATTTATATATCAGATACTAATTTAAATTCTGGAACATGCTTTTATGATGAAAATGATAATGTAACACAAACTGTAAATTTTTTACAAAATAGAGCAGTATTGTTTCCAGGACATATTAGACACAAAGCGCTGAATAATCACGGCACAGATATTAATAATGGAAGGTTAACATTAAATGTATTTTTTAATAGTTATTCGCCAAAGGTTTAGATAAAATGAATTATTTGATTTTTGATGATATCATAGATAAAAATATTCAAGACAAATTAGAAAAGTATTTTTTAAATAGTTATCACTGTAATTGGGTATATCATCCACAAACTGTTGAATATGATATGTGGTTAAAAAACATATCTAGGTTTAACTTATCTAAAAATTTAACAGATAATATAAAAGACGAACCTTACTTTGTAAACTCAATTGTTAATGGTGAAAAGATTAATAATAACGATATAGGTCCTACCTGTGCTAAATTAGTTTTACAATTTAAAGAAAGAGCAAAGTTTCCTATAGGTGATATTATTAGAATGAAATCTAATTTAACACTTCAAAAAGATAATGGTGACAAATATAATTATATTCATATTGATGAAGATAAAGAACACTATTCATTAATATACTATGTTAACGATACAGACGGAAATACTGTATTATTTAATAACACAAGTATTGTTAAAGAAGTTGAACCTAAAAAAGGTAGAATTTTAGCATTTGATGGAAATGTTTTACATGCTAATCGTATGCCTAAAAATAACAATGCCAGGTGCATACTAAATATTAACATGACGAAGGAAGTTTATAATGGAACTTAAAAATTATTATTGGTATTTTAAAGGTGCGTTATCAAAAGATGTTTGTAATAAAATTATAAACCTAGGTACATCTACAATTGAAGATGATAAAAAAAATAACATTGATACTAATGCAACAACTTTTGGTGATAAACAAAAACTCAGTGAAAATTCTATATCGCAAGGTGAAAGAACAACAGTTGATTTAAAAAATGTAGATAAATCAAAGATGCATATACGAGATAGTGAAATTGCATGGTTAACTGACCAATGGTTATACGATACAATTATGCCTCTTGTGTTAGATGCAAACAATAGTGCTGGTTGGAAATATGAATTTCACACACAAGAGAAATTTCAATTTACTACATATCATTCTCCTGGTGGTTTTTATGGATGGCACAATGACATGGCTAGTGACCATCATGCTAAGATGAAAAGATATATTCATGGCTTAACAGATGTGCCTATTAGAAAAAATGGTCTCTTACCATTTGGTTATACAAAAGATGAAGATATGGTAGGTACAATTAGAAAATTAAGTGTGACTGTTAACTTAACGGATACTAATGATTATAAAGGCGGTGATTTAAAGTTTGATTTGGGAAAACATCATAGTGATGACCAATTCCATGATGTATTAGAAGCTAGACAACAAGGCACAGTCATTGTGTTTCCATCTTTTATGCAACATTGCGTCACACCAGTAACAGAGGGCACCAGATACAGTTTAGTATTGTGGTGTTCAGGAAGGCCTTTTAGATGAGTTCAGTTGATTTTTTTAGAGAAAATAAATACATTGTTGTTAGAAATTTAATACCAAAAGAATTTATTAATGTTTATTATGAATATTGTAAATTGCAAGTACAAGCTATAGATTGGAAATCTCAAAATAGACCACAAATTTATAACAAAATGTGGGACGGAAGATTTGATGATACACAGTGTTATGGTGTTTTTAGTAAGTATGGTGACCATTTAATGGAGACAACTTTATTACTAAAAACTAATGAAGTTGAAAGTTTGACAGGTCTAAATTTGTTACCAAATTATGCATATTGGAGACTTTACGAAAAAGGGTCAGTTTTAGATAGACACATTGACAGAGCTAGTTGTGAAGTTTCAGCTACTATAAATCTTGGCAGTAATGTATCAAATGTTGACAAATCAGTTTACCCTAATTATGAGTGGCCTATTTTTGTAAAAACTAAAGAAGGACAAGAATTGCCTATTAGTTTAAGTCCTGGCGATGCTTTAATCTATAGAGGTTGTGATATTGAACATTGGAGAGAAGAGTTTATTGGTTTAAACAATGCACAAGTATTTTTTCACTGGAACGAAAAAGGTGGAGAGTTTAATAAATTGTATGATGATAGACCATTAATGGGTATTAACATGAAAGATTAGGTTCTTATGACAGTTTTTTGGATATAAAATGTTAGATATAAAAGAATTAACAATGGAACAGCACAAGAATGCTGAGAGACAAGAGTTTGTAAAAACTTTAATGTCAGGTAATATTGACCCTAAATTATATGCTATTTACTTATATAATCAATTTCATTGTTATGCCACACTAGAAATGTATGCTCAAGACCTATCTTTATTTGTTGATACACCTGGATTGCAAAGAGCTTCAGCGATTAAAAAAGATTACTACAAATTATGGAAAGAAGAATACGCTCCTGATTTAACAAAAAGTACGATAGGTTATTTAAGACACATAGAAAATATAAAAGAAGATACAGAAAAACTTTATGCTCATATCTATGTAAGGCACCTAGGAGATTTATCTGGTGTGCAAATGATAAGAAGAAAAACACCAGGTCAAAATAACTATTACTTTTTTACACCAGAACAAATGAAGTATAAAGAAATAGTTAGAATGAAAATTAACCAGTATTTAAACATCTATCAAGTTAATGTTGTTAGTGAGGCTAGATTATGTTTTGAATATGCAACTAGACTTTTTGGAGAAATGAATGATTTGGGAAAGACTGATTAGATTAAAAGACGACATGGTAAACATGTTGGATGTTCAGTGTACAGAATACAATGAACCAGGCATGGAAAGATTTAATAATGAAGAATTTGGGTGGGTTAATAGAACATGGCGAAATAAAAGTGTAAGAAGAGCTCATGTTGATGTAGTAGATGTTCGGGAGAGTAAAAAATTATGGATGATGCATGTATGTTTATTTCCAGAATTGACAAATGGAGGACCAATATATGGATTTGATATCATTGCAGGCAAGAACAAGGTCACAGGCGCCTTTCACGATTTTAGTCCGTTGTTGAAAAAAGAACACGAATTAACAAAATGGTTTTTAGAAGAGACAAAACACTATAAACCAAGTCGAGAAAGAGAATTGCCAGATTGGGCAAAAGCAATCTTTAGTGGTGGTATGATTGCAGCTGGTAATGTTCAAGAGGCTGATGAATTAAATCAAATATGCGATATAGCAATAGGCAATCTACACAATTACCTAGCTAAAATAGGTCAGTATAATGGTGATTCCGACAGAGATGAGGTAATAAAAGCACAAAATTACTATTGTGAACATCAACAAAAGAACCCTCATACACCTAGAGTTATGCAATCATTAGGTTTACCTGAAGAGGATATTAAGTTATTTTGTTCCGACAATCTATTCCCAAAGATAGTTTAAAAAACATATAAATATAGTAAAAGGGAATATTACTTATGGCAACTCCAAATACAAGAGAAACACTGAAGCAATATTGTCTAAGAGCCTTAGGTCAACCGGTCATTGAAGTAAATGTTGATGACGACCAATTAGAGGACAGAATAGACGAAGCTATCCAGTATTTTCAACAATACCACTATGATGGTATCAGACGAACATATTTAAAATATCAGTACACACAAGCTGATAAAACTAGAATTACAGGCAATTCTTCAGAAACAGCAACAAAAAATTCTGTAACAACTAATTGGCAAGAAGGCAATAATTTTCTAGTAGTACCAGATTCCGTTATCTCAGTCATTAATATATTCCCATTTTCAGATAAAGGTAACTTAAATCTTTTTGATGTTAGATATCAGTTGAGATTAAATGACTTATATGATTTTTCATCTACAAGTGTTATTAATTATGATATTGTTTTAAGACATTTAGATTTCTTAGACCATATTTTAGTAGGTGAAAAACCATTAAGATTTAATCAACATGATAATAGACTATACATTGATATGGATTGGACTAACGATTTACAAGTTGGTGAATATCTTGTAATTGAAGCGTATAGAAAATTAGACCCCGATACTTATACAGATGTATGGGACGATATCTATTTAAAAAGATATACAACAGCTTTGTTTAAAAAACAATGGGGAACTAACTTATCTAAATTTGGTGGAGTGCAGATGATTGGTGGTGTTACACTAAACGGTGTAGAAATTTACCAACAAGCGATGGACGACATTATGAAATTAGAAACTGAAATTAGAAGTACCTATGAATTAAATCCAGCAATGATGATAGGATAATGCCATGGCAGTCAATCACTATTTTCAGGCAGGCCGAGGCATTGGTAACGAAAACGAAAAAAGACTACATGAAAATATAATCATTGAAAGTCTAAAGATTTTCGGTCAAGATGTCTTTTACATGCCTCGTACTCTTGTAAATAGAGACTTGATTTTTGGTGAAGATACAACTTCTAAATTTGATGATAGTTATGCTATTGAAATGTACTTTGAAAGTAATGAAGGTTTTGCTGGCGAACAAGAGATTATTAACAAGTTTGGATTAGAAATTAGAGATGATACAACTTTAATAGTTTCTAAAAGAAGATTTGAAGAACATGTCGCTAATAAAAATAATTTAATCGCTGCTGGTCGACCAAATGAGGGTGATGTTTTATATGTACCCTTAATGAATAGTTTTTTCGAAATACTATTTGTTGAAGACCAAGAACCATTTTTTCAATTAGGAAATTTACCAGTTTACAAACTCAAAGTTACTCGTTACGAATATTCTTCCGAGAAACTTGATACAGGTCAACAGATTATTGACCAACACGAAGATGAATATACTCTTGACTTACTACAACATAAAGTTACACTAGAAAGTGGTCAAGAAGCTTTAGATGGTGCAGGTTCAATTCAACTTGAAGATTACTTGTCTTATGCAACAGGTCAACCAGCATTTATCATGCAAGAAACATTTAGTGGCTCAACAGGTAGTAATATACAAACACAGTCACCTTATGCAGACAACTTAGATTTAAATACTGAAGCAGGTTATGATACAGTATCCGTTAGTGATGATATACTTGACTTTACAGAAAGAAACCCATTTGGTGAGGTAGACGAATAATGTTTGGTACTCATTTTTACAACGAAGGTGTTAGAAAACTTGTAATTGGCTTTGGTCAAATATTCAATAACATTTTTATTCAAAATACAAGTAGCACAGGTGCTGTTACTAAAAGGTTAAGAGTGCCTTTGGCATACGCACCAAAAGAAAAGTTTTTAGCTAGATTAGACCAACAATCAAATTTAGATGATAGACAATTTGCAGTTGTTTTACCTCGTATGAGTTTTGAAATGTCAGGTCTAAGTTTTGACCCTAGTAGAAAACTAAACAAGATGAATAAAGTTGTGAGAGTGAAAACAAATGAAGAGGCTGGCAAAGTTATGAATTTTAATTATTCGCCAGTACCATATAATGTTGACTTTACTTTAAATATTTTTACAGCGACTGCTGAAAACGGGTTACAAATTGTTGAACAAATATTACCTTATTTTCAACCTGATTATACAGTTACAGTTAGAGTTATACCAGAATTAAATTTAGTAAGAGATGTACCAATTGTTTTAGGTGGTGTTCAATACGAAGATAGTTATACAGGCAATTTTGAAAGAAGAAGAGCAGTAATATATACATTAAACTTTACTGCTAAAACTTACTTATATGGACCTATGAGTAATCAAAAAGTTATTAAATCTACACAGGCAGATTTGCATACAGATTTACCTGAAGCAAGTAGAGAAGAAAGAATTATTGTTGTGCCTAATCCGGCAAACGCAGATGCAGATGATGATTTTGGATTTACAACCACATTCCAAAACTTCACAGATAGTAAATCATATAATCCAGTGAGTGATACAGATGAGTAAATTAGAAGATAGTGTAAATGAAATTTTAGGTATAGAAAAAGCTACAGACAAAACTTTCGAAAATGAAATAGTAAAAATTTCAGACTTTGAACAACCAGCACCTGTGCCTAGAAAAATTGACGAAACAAAAACAGATATTGATAATGATTATAATAATAGCCGTGAAAACTATTATAATCTCATTGATAAGGGTAATCAAGCAATCGAAGGCATATTAGATATTGCAAAAGAAGGCCA
>MDTG01400857.1_pt1 | contig 11445 bp, 8 predicted proteins | sample 811421 | NCBI WGS metagenome assembly MDTG01 (sample SAMN05326645, study PRJNA326480) | marine metagenome | isolation source: seawater | place: Pacific Ocean: South East | collected 2011
CGGCGGCGCGTCACCGGCGCGGGCCTCGACGACCCAGCCGCTCGTGCACTCGGGGAGCTCGAGGGTGGTCGCGCCGGCGGCGAGGCTGCGCTCGCCGGGGCCGGAGGAGGCGAGGCATTGGAAGCGGAGCGAGAGGGCCGCCGCGCCGCAGCGGCTCGAGGCGCGGCGCACGCGGAGGGTCCCCGGCGCGTCCCCGGGGCCGACGGCGAAGGCGCCGCCGGGTTGCAGCAGGTAGTCCGTGCAGTGGTCGACGAAGACGCTCGCGACCTCCTCGGGGGTGTCGCGGCGGCGGCCGTAGACGGTGGTCGAGCCCTCACCGGTCCAGCCGAGGCCGTCGAGGAGCGCGGTGATCGAGCTGCGATCGTTCAGCGGGCGGTAGGGGCCGTCCGGATCGCGCGCGTACTCGCAGACGCCGCCGACGGCGACGGGCTCGCCGAGGGTGAGCGGCGCGGCGCGGACGGCGTCGCCGCCGAAGCAGCGCGGGTTCGAGGACTGCGCGGCGGCGGGCGCGGCCGGGGCGGCCAGGGCCAGCGCCACGAGGGCGGCGGTCGGGAACGATCGCATCGGGCGTGTGGTGCCCCAGGCGGGCGCCGGCATCAAGGCCGGGCCGGGATTTCCAGGGCGGGGCCCCCGGAGGCGCCCGCGTCGCCTCTTCACACTTCTTCACGAAGCCCCCCACAGAAGCTTCATGCGCGCGCCGCACGAAGAGAGGGCCACACCCAGGAGGTCCCTCTCATGTTCGGATTCGTCATCGGCTTCGCCAGCCTCGTCGGCCTCATCAGCGTGCTCCGGAAGGGGCGCTGCGCCGGCCGCTTCCACGGCGGCGACTGCGGCCACCATCACCACCACCACCACGGTCACGGCGGCCCCCCGTGGGCGCGCCACGGCCGCGGCCCACACCGCTGGATGCATCGGCTCTTCGAGCGCCTCGACACCACGCCGGGCCAGGAGAAGGAGATCCGCGCGGCCGTCCGCGACTTCATGGACGAGGCCTGGGATCTCGGCGGGCAGCTGCGCGATCTCCCGCGGAGCGCCTCGGAGACCCTGAAGGGCGAGCTCTTCGACGAGGCCCCGCTCGACGCGCGCTTCGACGCCCAGGACGCCCAGCTCGCCCGCACGCGGGTGGCCCTCAAGGAGGCGCTCCGCCGCATCCACGAGGCCCTCGACGAGGATCAGCGCAAGGAGCTCGCCTCCTTCCTCCGTCGGCGCGGCCGCCGCGGCGCCTTCCCCTTCGCCCCCCCGCGCCGCCCCGGCCGAGGCTTCGGCCCTTATCGCTGAGCGGCCGCCCTCCCCCCTCTCTCCCCTACCCAGGAACCATCCCATGAAGCGCAACATCCTCCTCGCCCTGCTCTCCGTCGGCACGGTCGGCGGCTTCGGCGCCGGCTTCGCCAGCCTGCATCACCACCACCGCCACCGCCGCGCCCACTTCGAGCGCCACGTCGCCCAGGTCTGCCTCGAGGCGGCCCGCGAGCTCGAGGCCGACGAAGCCCCCCACGCGCCGCCGCCCGAAGCGCGCCCGCCTCACGCGCACGGCGAGGAGCGCGCCCGCCGCGGGCGTCGCCACCGCCGCCCGCACCACCCGCCGCCCCATCGGCGCCACCCGCGCCACCCGCCGCCCGACCGCCGACCGGCCCCGCCGGCGCCCGGCGAGTAGGATCCGCGCGCCATGGCCACCCGCGCCCTCCTCGTCGACGACGACGCCCGGCTCCACGAGCTGCTCGAGAAGTACCTCCGGCAGCACGACGTGAGCCTGGACTACGCCCCCGACGGGGGGCGCGGGCTGGCCATGATCGCCGAGGGCGCCTACGACGCCGTCTTCCTCGACGTGATGATGCCGGGCATGGACGGGCTCGAGGTGCTCCGACGCATCCGCCAGACGAGCGCCATCCCGGTGCTCATGCTCACGGCCCGCGGGGACGAGGCCGACCGGGTCGTCGGCCTCGAGCTCGGCGCCGACGACTACGTCCCCAAGCCCTTCTCGCCGCGCGAGCTCCTCGCGCGCCTTCGGGCCGTGCTCCGGCGCCTGCGCCCCGGGCTCGCGAGCGAGCGGCTCTCGGCCGACGGCGTCGTCGTGGAGGTCGAGGCGCGGCGCGTCACCGTCGACGGCGAGGAGGTGCACCTCACGGGCATCGAGTTCGACATCCTCGTCGCCCTGCTCCGCCGCGCCGGCCGGGTCGTGCCGCGGACCGCGCTCCTCGCCGAAGCGGGGCGCGACGAGGTGGTCGGCGAGCGCACGGTCGACGTGCACATCTCGAAGCTCCGCAAGAAGCTCGGCGACGACCCGCGCCGGCCGCGGCGCATCCAGACCGTGCGCGGCGTCGGCTACGTGCTCGCCGCCTCCCACGAGGAGGCCGCCCCATGAAGCGCGGCGCCCCACGCTGCGGCCGCTCCCGCCGGGGGTGCCGAGGCCGCCCACGGGGGAGCCTCCGCGGGGTGCTCTTCGCGTGGTTCCTCGTGGCCATCGTCGCGACCGCCCTGACCGTGGGGCTGGTCTTCCGGGCCGCCGGCGGCGACCGCTGGGAGCACGGCATGCACCGGGTCGAGCGCTTCTTCGCCGGCCGTTTCGCCGCCGTCTGGGACCGCCCGGGCGCGCGGCGCGAGCTCCTCGACGCCGCCCAGCGCGACCTCGGCGTGGGCGTCGCCCTCTACGATCGTCGCGGCCGGGTCGTCGAGCCGATGCGGGGAGAGCGCTGCCCCCACACGCATCGGGTCGAGGTGCCACCCCACGGCTTCCTCCGGCTCTGCCCGCCGCCGCCGCCGCCGATCGCCGGGAAGATGATCCTGGCGCTCCTCGCGGCCGTCGTCGTGCTCGCCGGCCTCAGCGGCGCCCTCGCTCGCCGGCTCTCGCGCCCGCTCCGGCACCTCCGCCGCGTCGCCGAGGCGATCGGCGAGGGCGACCTCGACGCCCGCGTGCGTTTCCGCGGCAAGCCGCGCGGCGAGGCCGCCGTCCTCGGCCAGACCCTGAACCGCATGGCCGATCGCATCGAGGCCCAGATCCGCGACCAGAAGGAGCTCCTCGCCGGCGTCTCCCACGAGCTCCGCACGCCCCTCGGGCACGTGCGCCTCCTCCTCGAGCTCGCCCGCGAGGGGCAGCTCGACGACGCGGCCATCGACGAGCTCGAGCGCGAGGTCGTCGAGATGGACCGGCTCGTCGGCGAGCTCCTGGCCCGCTCGCGCCTGGAGTTCGAGACCCTCGACGCGCGGGACCTCGACCTCGTCGACCTCGCCGCCCGCGCCCTGACGCGCCTCGATCTGCCCGCCGAGCGCCTCGACGCGCCGGCCCCCGTGCGCGCCGTCGGCGATCCCACGCTGCTGGGCCGCGCGCTCGCGAACCTCCTCGAGAACGCCGAGCGCCACGGCGAGGGCCTCGCGCGCCTCGGCGTGCGGAGCGCGGGGGACGAGGTGGTCTTCGAGGTCGACGACCACGGCGCCGGCTTCGGCGAGGAGGCCTTCGATCCCTTCGTGCGCGAAGGCAGCGGGCGGCACCCCAGCCTGGGCCTCGGCCTCGCGCTGGTCCGGCGCATCGCGCACGCGCACGGCGGTGAGGTGAGCGTGCGACGACTCTCCGGGGGGGCGCGGGGCGCGCGGGTCGAGCTCCGCGTCGCCGCCCGGGCGGTCGGCGTCGGGGCGGCGCCGGGCCCGCTTGCTCCGCCGCCCGAACGCGCCTAGACGGGACCCCGACGCGGCGCCGCCGACCCCCCTGCCAGCGACTGACCGTGCGTCAGCGTAACGCCGCGCCCCCCGAAACAACCGAGGAATCCCACCCCTCCTCTGCTGACCGCCGGTCAGCCCTCCTCCCCTCGCCCCCCGCCATGAGCGTCGCCGCCGCCCGCCGAAAGCGTGAAAAGGAAGCCCGCCGGGAAGCCATCCTGCGCGCCGCCGACGAGGTGATCGCGCGCACCGGCGCCCGGCACCTGACCATGGACGAGGTCGCGCGCGCGGCCGAGCTCAGCAAGGGCACGCTCTACCTCTACTTCGCGGGCAAGGACGCCCTCTTCGCCGCCGTCGCCGAGCGGAACATCTCCGAGAAGCTCCCCGCGCTCCGGGCCGCCGTCGAATCCGCCGAGGACGGCCTGGGCGAGGTCCTCGCGCTCCACGACGCCTGGCACGTCGAGCTGAGCCGCACGCCACACGTCTTCCGCTTCATGATCGAGTGGTTCCTCGAGCCGCGCATCGACGACCGGAGCGAGGCGTTCCAGCGCTACCGCGCCCGCGTGCGCGAGACGATCGGCCTGCTCGTGCGCGCCCTCGAGCGCGGCCAGCGCGACGGCTCCATCCGCGCCGACATCGACATCACCCACCACGCCATGCACATCTGGTCCAGCACCCTCGGGGTCATGCTCATGCATCGGAACGCCGAATCGGTGAGCAAGCGCATCAGCCTGCCCGTCGAGCTCGGGCGCCTCCCCGACCTCCACCGCGACACGCTGAGGCGCACGCTCGCGCCGGCGTCCGCTTCGCCCGGCTCCTCGTCGAGCCCCGCCGAGGGGGTCGCCTCGTGAAGCGCGCCGCCCCGCTCCTGGCCTTCGCGCTCGGCTGCCTCCCGCACGGGCGCGTCGAGACCCCCGAGCCGGACTACGCCATGCCGGATCGCTTCACGCCGCCGGCGGAAGGGGTCGCGGCCACGGCGCCCGCCCCCGAGGAGGGCGACGATCGCTGGTGGCTCCGCTACGAGGATCCGACCCTGCACGCGCTGGTCGAGCAGTCGCTCGGCGCCAACGTCAGCCTCCGCGCGCGCTGGGCCGCGCTCCAGCAGGCCCGCGCCCTCGCCACCCAGGCCGCCGCCGCGCGCTACCCGCAGGTCAGCGCTCAGGGCGGCGTGAGCTTCAACCGCAGCTTCAGCGCCATCGGCACGTCGCGCTCGCTGCAGGTCAGCGGCTCGCTCCCCGTGAGCTACGAGGTCGACCTCTTCGGCCGCTGGCGTGGGCAACACGAGGCCGCCGAGCTCGACGCGGAGGCCACGCGCCTGGACATCGAGACGCTCGCGCTCTCCACCTCCGCTCAGGTCGCCGAGGCCTGGTACTCGGTGGTCGACGCCCGCGCGCGCCAGCGCATCCTCGCCGAGCAGCTCGAGGTGAACGAGCGCTACCTCGAGCTCACGCGCCTCCGCTTCGAGCAGGGCCTCGCGAACGCGCTCGACGTGCACCAGCAGCGCCGCCAGACGCAGGCCTCCCGCGCGCAGCTCGAGCTGGTCGACGACGAGGTCGCGCTCCTCGTCCAGCAGCTCGCCGTGCTCCTCGGCCAGCCCCCGAGCGAGCTCGGCGGCCTCGAGGCGCGCGACCAGTTCCCGCCCCTCGGCCCGACGCCCGCGACCGGCGTCCCCGCCACCGTCGTCTGGGCCCGCCCGGACGTGCGCGCCGCCCAGCAGCGGGTGCGCGCCGCCGACTGGCGGGTCGGCTCGGCCATCGCCTCGCGCCTGCCGAGCATCCGCCTCTCCGTGACCCCGGGCTACGCCTGGCAGCGCAACGAGCTCGACAGCCCGGCCTTCCCCGATCGCGGCGCCCAGACCGCGAACGACTGGACCTTCAACGCCGGCGCGACGCTCACCGTGCCCCTCTTCGACGGCTTCGCCGGCCGCGGCCAGGTGGAGGCGAACGAGGCGGCGCTCCAGGCGCAGGTCGAGACGCTCTCGCAGACCGTGCTGAACGCGCTCCTCGAGGTCGAGGGCGCGCTGGTGCAGGAGCGCCAGCAGAAGCGGAACGTGGAGCTCCTCGAGGAGCAGGTCGCCATCGCCGAGGAGACCCTGACGAGCGCGCGCGACCGCTACCGCTCGGGCCTGAGCGACTTCCTCCCGGTGCTCACGGCGCTCGTCGCCCAGCAGGGCGCCCAGCTGAACCTCCAGGCGGCGAAGCGGCAGCTCGTGTCGCGCCGCATCCAGCTCCACCGCGCCCTCGGCGGGGACTGGCCCGCCGACCTCGAAGCGCCCGAGCCCACGCCGCTCCGGGACGGAGACGAAGAGCGATGAACGCCAAGAAGATCGTGAAGGTCGTCTCACCGATCGTGGTGCTCGTGATCGGCTTCGGCATCTTCCGCGGCCTGGTCGCGACCCGGCCCGAGCCGCCGCGACGCCCGCGGGGCGAGGACGGGCTGCTGGTCGAGGTGATGGAGGTGCAGGCCGGCCGGCACGAGGTCGCCGTGCGCGGCAGCGGTCAGGTCCGGGCGGCGCAGCAGGTCGTGCTCAGCCCCGAGGTCACGGGCACGGTCCGCTGGCAGTCGGCGCAGCTCGTCCCGGGAGGCCGCTTCGAGCGCGGCGAGCCCGTGCTGCGGCTCGACGCCCGGGACTACCGGCTGGCCGTCGAGCAGAGCGCCGCGGAGGTGCAGCGCGCGCAGCTCGAGCTGGAGCTCGAGCGGGGACGCCAGCGGGTGGCCACGCGCGAGTGGGAGCTCTTCCAGGACGAGGACGAGGCGAGCCCCGACGATGAGGCCGGTCGCGCCCTCGCGCTCCGGGAGCCCCAGCTCGAGACCGCGCAGGTCTCCGTGCGCGCCGCCCAGAGCGCCCGCCAGCGCGCGCAGCTGAACCTGCAGCGCACGACGATCCGCGCGCCCTTCAACGCCATGGTGCTCGAGGAGAACGCCGACCTCGGCCAGCTCCTCGGGCCGAGCTCGCAGGTCGCCACGCTCGTCGGGACCGACGCCTTCTGGGTCGAGGTCTCCGTGCCCGTCGAGGCGCTCGAGCGCATCCGCCTCCCCGAGGGCGAGGAGCCGGGCTCGACGGCCCGCATCCACCAGGTCGTCGGCGACGAGACCCTCACCCGAGATGGCCGGGTGCTCCGCCTGCTCCCGAGCCTCGACCCGATCGGCAGCATGGCGCGGGTCCTGGTCGAGATCGAAGACCCGCTCGGCCTGGAGCAGCCCGAGGAGGAGCGCGGGCTACCGCTCTTGCTCGGCTCCTACGTGCACGTGGACATCGACGTGGCGCCGCTGGACGGCGTGGTGGAGCTGCCCCGGCTCGCGCTCCGCGAGGGCGGGAAGATCTACGTGATGACCGACGCGGGGACGCTCGAGATCCGCGAGGTCGAGCTCGCCTGGACCCGGGAAGAGAGCGTGCTCCTCGCGCGCGGCGTGACCAGCGGGGAGCGGGTCGTCACGAGCCGCGTGCCCAACCCGGTGAACGGGCTCGAGCTCCGCACGGCGTCGTCCGAGGACCCGAGCGGGCCGGCCACCGCGCGCGCCGAGACGGGCGCGGAGGCAGGCGCCGAGTCGGGCGCGGAGGCGTCGCCGTGAACGAGCCGACCCCCGGCCGGCCCGAAGGCCCCGGCCCCTACCGGGAGGCGGAGTCGAGCACTGCGGAGACGCCCGAGCGCTCGGGCTTTCTCGCCTACTTCGCGCAGAACACGGTCGCGGCGAACACCATCATGCTCGTCCTGATCGCGGGCGGCCTCGCCATGCTCTTCACCACGGTGAAGCAGGAGGTCTTCCCCGAGGTCGACATCGACACCGTGCTCATCAACGTGCCCTACCCGGGCGCGTCGCCGGCCGAGGTCGAGGAGGGCGTCGCCCTCGCGATCGAGGAGGCCGTGCAGGGCCTCGATGGGGTCAAGGAGGTCCGCACGACGGCCGTCGAGGGCAACGCCGTGGTCGCGGTCGAGCTGCTGATCGGCACCGACAACGACCGAGCGCTGAACGACGTGAAGAGCGCCGTCGATCGCATCACGAGCTTCCCCGAGGACGCCGAGCGGCCCGTGATCTCGCTCGCCACCAACCGGCGGCAGGTGATCAGCCTCGTGCTCCACGGGAACGTGGAGCAGGCCGAGCACGTGCTCCACGACCTCGCCGAGCAGGTGCGCTTCGATCTCCTCGAGAAGGACGGCATCACCTACGTCGAGATCGACGGGACGCGCCCGCTCGAGATCAGCGTGGAGGTGCCCCAGCGGAGGCTCCGCGAGCACGGGCTGACGCTCGGCCAGGTCGCCCAGTCGATTCGCCAGGCGAACGTCGAGATCCCCGGTGGTGGCGTGAAGACGCGCTCCGGCGAGGTGCTCCTGCGGACGACCGAGCGGCGCGACCGGGGGAGCGAGTTCCGCGACGTCGTGCTGCGGAGCCGCGCGGACGGGAGCCAGCTGCGGCTCGGCGACGTGGCCGAGATCGAGGACGGCTTCCGCGAGGAGGATCGCGAGTCGTTCTTCAACGGGCAGCGCGCCGTGATGGTGAACGTCTTCCGGGTGGGCGAGGAGACGCCCATCGAGGTCTCGGACACGGTGAAGGCCTACCTCGAGGAGGAGCTCGTCCACCGACTCCCGCCGGGCATCGAGGCGACCACATGGAACGACCAGAGCGAGGTCTACGCCGACCGCATCGACCTGCTCGCCCGGAACGCGTGGATCGGCCTGATCCTCGTCTTGGTGATCCTGGGCCTCTTCCTGGAGCCGCGGCTCGCCATCTGGGTGACGCTGGGCATCCCGATCAGCTTCGCCGGCTCGCTGCTCTTCCTGCCGAGCGCGGACGTGTCGATCAACATGATCTCGCTCTTCGCGTTCATCGTGACGCTCGGCATGGTCGTCGACGACGCCATCGTCGTGGGCGAGGCGATCTATCAGAAGCGCTCCGAGGGCATGGGCTTCATGGACGCGGCGATCGCCGGCGTGAAGGAGGTCGCGGTCCCGGTGCTCTTCGCGATCATCACGACCTGCGTGGCCTTCTCGCCGCTGCTCTTCGTGCCTGGCGTGAGCGGGAAGTTCTTCCGGAACATCCCCATCGTCGTCATCTCGGTCCTGCTGATCTCCCTGATCGAGTCGCTGCTCGTTCTGCCCGCGCACCTCAGCCACAAGATGCCGTGGCAGCTTCGCTTCCTGCTCTCGCCGCTGCTCGTGCCGCTGGAGCTGCTCGCGAAGCTGCGCGTCGACAAGGGGCTCGCGTGGTTCATCCGCAAGGCCTACCGGCCCTCGCTCGGGGCTGCGCTCCGCTGGCGCTACCTGACCTTCGCCATCGCGTGCGCCCTCGGCCTGGGCACCTGCGGTCTCCCGGCGGGGGGGCGGCTCCAGTTCACGTTCCTGCCGAAGATCGAGGGCGACGTGATCAGCGTGCAGCTCCGCATGCCGGTCGGGACCAGCGTCGAGGAGACGCGCATCCACCAGGAGCGCATCGTCGAGGAGGCGCAGGCGCTGATCGACGAGCACGGCGGTGAGCGCATCCTGCGGGGTCTCTACTCGCAGGTCGGCGTCGCGCAGGGCTTCGGCGGCGGACCGCGGGGCAGCCAGGGCAGCACGGGCTCGCACCTGATGAGCGCGATGGTGTACCTGGTGCAGTCCGACCAGCGCGAGGTGGAGACGCGTGACTTCGCCGAGGAGTGGCGGCGGCGGATCGGAGAGATCCCCGGCGCGGAGGCGTTGACCTTCAGCTACTCGATCGGCGCGAGCGCCGGCTCGCCGGTGGACATCCAGCTGAGTCACCCGGACAACGACGTGCTCGAGGCGGCGGCGGAGCGCCTCGCCGAGGAGATGGGCGAGTACCCGGGCCTGCGCGACATCGACAGCGGCGTCTCGCCCGGCAAGGAGCAGCTCGACCTGACGCTGACGCCCGAGGGGCGGGCGCGGGGGCTGACGGAGGCGGAGCTCGCGCGGCAGATCCGTGACGCCTTCTTCGGCGCCGAGGCCGTGCGGCAGCAGCGAGGGCGCGAGGAGATCCGGGTGTACGTACGGCGACCGCTCGAGGAGCGGACGTCGATGGAGCACATCGAGCAGCTCGTCGTGCGGACGCCGGATGGGGGCGAGATGCCGCTCGGGCAGGCGGCGGAGGTGGCGCGCGGGCGGGCCTACACCACCATCTCGCGGGTCGACGGACGGCGGGTGATCAGCGTGACCGCCGACATCGTGCAGGGGGAGGGGAACGCCAACCAGATCGTCGCGGCGCTCACCGCGCCGGACGGAGAGGTGACGGCGCTGATGGACGACGTGCCCGGGCTCTCCTACGAGCTCGGCGGCGAGCAGCAGGAGCAGGGGCAGAGCCTGAAGAGCCTGGGGATCGGCTTCATCCTGGCGCTCTTCGTGATGTACGGGCTGCTCGCGGTGGCGTTCAAGAGCTACATGCAGCCGATGATCGTGATGTTCGGGGCGATTCCGTTCGGGATCGTCGGCGCGTTCGGCGGGCACATCGTGATGGGGTTCGGGCTGAGCATCATCAGCTTGATGGGCGTGGTGGCGTTGAGCGGCGTGGTGGTGAACGACTCGCTGATCCTGGTGGACGCGATCAACCGCTATCGCGAGGAGGGGATGGGGGCGGAGGAGGCCGTGCGGGCGGCCGGTGAGCGGCGGTTCCGACCGATCCTGCTGACGTCGCTGACGACGTTCTTCGGGCTGGCGCCGATGATCCTCGAGCCGAGCGTGCAGGCGCGCTTTCTGATCCCGATGGCCATCTCGCTCGGGTTCGGCGTGCTCTTCGCGACGGCGATCCTGCTGATGCTCGTGCCGAGCGCGTACTTGATCGTCGAGGACATCAAGCGCGGCGTCGGCAAGCTCTTCGCGCGCGCGCCCGAGCTCTTCGACGAAGACGACCCGGAGCCGACGGCCGAGCCCATCGGCGGCGAGTAGCAGGCGCTCGCCGCTGGGGGAGTCGGCCCGCCCGCCAAGACCACCGTGCCCCCCCCGGGTCGTCCCGGGTACGGCCCGACCGAGCGAACCGGGTTGTCCCGGGTACGGCCAGACCGAGACGCGGAGCCGTCCCGGGTACGGCCAGACCGAGCCGCCTGAGCGCGAGGGTCGTCCCGGGTACGCGGAGCCGTCCCAGGCACGGCCAGACCGAGCCGCCTGAGCGCGAGGGTCGTCCCGGGTACGCAGAGCCGTCCCGGGTACGGCCAGACCGAGCCGCCTGAGCGCGAGGGTCGTCCCGGGTACGGCCCGACGGAGCGAGTTTCTCCGCTCCATCCGGGGTGGCGGCCCGCCACCCCTCCGCCGCCAATCCGCCGATTCGTCGCCGCAAGTACGCGGAATCACATGAGCGCGCGCCCGGCACGGGGCGTGAAACGTTGCGTGGGGATGCGCTGCGGGAGCACCAGGGCGGACGGGGGCCGGGGGATGAGGGCCGGATGACGGCGCCGCGAATCGTGGTGGCGGGGGCGACGATGGCGCTGACGCGGCGGACGGTGTCGCGGCGGGCGTATCTGGCGCCGTGGCATCCGCTGGTGGAGGACATCTGGCTGTACGCGCTGGCGTACGCCGCGTGGAAGCACGAGGTGGCGGTGCACCACGGGGTCTTGATGGTGAACCACGACCACCTGACGGTGACGCCGCGGCGGGCGAACCTGCCGGCGTTCATGCAGCTCTTCCGGCGGGACGTGAGCTGCGGCCTCAACGCGCTGCTGGAGGAGGAGGGCTACGAGGCGCCGGGGCAGGTGTTCGACGGGCGGCAGGCGCACGCGATGCGGCTTCTGGACGCGGAAGCGCAGATGAGCCACCTGGTCTACGAGCGGCTGAACCCGGTGGCGGCGGGGCTGGTGGCGCGGCCGGAGGA
>MDTG01024026.1_pt1 | contig 11444 bp, 8 predicted proteins | sample 811421 | NCBI WGS metagenome assembly MDTG01 (sample SAMN05326645, study PRJNA326480) | marine metagenome | isolation source: seawater | place: Pacific Ocean: South East | collected 2011
TGGTATCTCCAAGGTTAGTATCGGTAGACGTTCCGTACATATGCTCAATTACCTGAACATCCAGCATTCCCGGATCGGTTGGATAAAGGCTTTTATAGGATATGTTGGTTGGACTTGCTGTAGTGCCTCCTGTAATTATGAACCGTGTGTTCCTATCATTAGTAGTGTATGACATCACAGTATTTCTAACAAAATCCTTACTGTCTTCTAGAGTAGTTCCTCCCCTACCGCCACCATCGAAAGGGTGGCTTAAACCCACGGCATGGCCAATCTCGTGCAAAGCGGTGTAATAATTGAAAGAACCTTCATCGAACTTAGTAGAATATCCCTCTGTGTACCAAATATCACCATTTATCGCGCTAGAGCCAGGGCCATACGCGAAAGCCGAATAACTAGGAGTTCCAACACCACTTAGTTTTCTCGAACGAATTTCTCCCACCGTAGAACCAGACTCTGTAACTTTTTCAAATGTCCAGGCACCAACTGCATCCCAGTCTGCGAAAGCTAGATCAAGCCTAGTTTCCACGTCTGCACTATCTCCGAGTAAGGATAACCCGGCGGTACCCACCCCTGCACCTGCTTGACCAGATGCGTCAACGTTATACGTATAGGCCACACCTGAGGTTTGATAGTACGAATAAGATAACGTCTCTGAAGCAGATAACTCCCACTTATTTGCTAGCATGAGTGAATCTAATTCCTGATTAGACGTTGTTGAGTTGGCAGATGCGCCAGTTACGGATGTATTGTTTTGAGTTGCACCCTCTATGGGAACAGGATTTGAGTTTGAGCCGCTATCGACACTATCCGTGACCCCTTGTGCAAGACCAGTTGAATCATCTGCTACTCTGGCCGAGCAAATAGGGCAAGTCTGCGGGTTATGTGCCGTTATAGCTTCTGCGATTCCATGGGCAAAATTTACTTCAATTTCAGCTAACTTTTGGGCTTCAACATTCGAAAATTTGCCGCTTACCACAATTTCATTAAAAAACTCTGTTTCAGATTCCTTAGATATATTACTTATATTTATATTTTTTTCAGTAGCACTTTGAATGGATGTACTCAAATATATGGAAAGCTCATTTTCAAGAGCTGCCAACTCTGAAGAAAGTTGGATACGCGCCGGATCATCTTGCAGTGAGGCTTCCATTTGAGCAACTTTGTCTTTAATTTGTAAGAGATAATCGCCAACTTGTTGCAAAGCAGCATTTGAAATTTGAACTAATGAAGTGTGTTTTGTAAATTGGTCAACAGTATCTTTAAGCAGAACATATTGAGTATCGCTAGATGAAATCGAAAATTGACTCTCTTGAATATCACCATGATTTTCCTTAATTTCTCTATTTACGGCAGACTCAGCATCTATGTGTGATAACCCCGATAGTCTGTTTTGAATGTAATTAGCAGCAAGTAAACTTGTATCAATAGCCATAACCTAGGAAATAAAAAAACTCCACCATATATCTTATCGGTCGGAAAAGTTAATTTTTTACACTTTATCTGATATTTTTTTGACTATTTCGTATTTTTATAATAAACAGGACACCCGTTTTTCCACTCTCCATAAAACATTAGACCCTCAGCACTTCCCCTGAGGCTACCTCTGCCGTCCTGGAAGCCAGATTTCCATTCGCCGGAATAAGAGTTTCCTTGATCATCAATAGAAGAACCGTCTCCTTGAGGCAGATTATCCACAAAATTTCCCACATAAACAAACCCATTTCTGCGGGAATGAAAACCCAGTCCGTGCCTTTTACCGTTCAACCAAAACCCCACGTATTCATCCCCATCAGGCCATGTGTATGTGCCGAAACCATGAGGATGTCCGTTTTTGTATTCTCCTACATATTTACTGCCATCTGGCCATGAAAAACTCCCAGTTCTATTTGAATTTTCGGGAAACGTTAATTCATTATCTAATTTTTTAGGAAATTCCATTTACTCTCCAAGTTGACACAAATTTTGCTTAAAGATCCCTATTCTTAGCTGGATTAAGGTACGCTTTTGGCCGTTATAAACACCAATATCAAATCTCTTATTACACAAGATGCCCTCAATATTAATAATCGGCATCTTTCAACTGCTATGGAGAGGTTATCGACAGGTTATCGAATAAATTCAGCCTCAGATGATGCGGCCGGGCTTGCCATTTCCACTCGCATGGAATCTCAGATTAAGGGATTAACCATGGCCGTGAAGAATGCTCATGATGGAATTTCGGTGATTAGCACGGCAGAAGGGGCTATGGACGAGGTAACTGAAATGTTACAACGCATGCGGGAATTGGCCATACAGTCGGCAAATGATACCAATAGTGCAAAAGATAGAGAATATCTCCAAGATGAGGTGAACCAATTAATTAGGGAGATCAACCGTATTTCAGAGACAACACAATTCAACTCGATGAATATTCTTGACGGAAGTTGGAACTGTAAAGTTTTTCAAATCGGTGCCAATAAAGGTCAAACTATGAATGTATCAATTGGGAGTATGTCAACCGAGGTTTTAGGGGTTGCACGGTCTAATTCTGCCCAGGCGGCAGAATATTGCCCTCCTCCTGATCCAGTAACTATCGGTTCTACGGCTGAAGGTACTCCTGCTATCAAAACAACCATGGAACTTGAGTTTTTAAATACTTCAGCGGAGGATTCTTACAGTTTTACTCTAACTGACAACATTTCAAATATTTCAACTACCATAGCTAACTATTCAGTGGACTTAACAAATACATTCAGCAAAGATAGCTTTGTTGAAAAAATTAATCTTTCTCTTCGTTCAGCCCAAATTGACACTAAAATTATTGGTTCAACCCAAATGACTAGCTCAGGTACTTCTGCAATAGACATTACCGATAGTGCCAAATTTGCAAATACCCAATTTTCAATTTCGCTTGATGGTGGTCCATTAGTCCAGGTAGATATTCGACAAAGATTATCATCAACTAGTGGAATAGATACTGCAAGCGTTACACAAACTAATATTGTCACAGCTTTACAAAGTGAACTTCAGAGACTCTTCGATGATAGAATCTCTGTCGGTACCGCTAATGGTTCTTTTACAATAACCGACGACGAAGGAAGGCGATTAAAAGTCGCACAAGATATTGGAAATGGATTTCTCTTTGGCACAGATGCAGTTAATTGTGGCCCCTTAATTTCTCGCGAAACTGAAAGAAATAATCTCTCGGTCTCGTGGGCTGAAAATACTTTACGAGTTGAAAATAAAGCTGGCGGAAAAACTTTATTAGAAAACTATCAAGCGAGCGCTGATAGTCAAATAATATTGCGTATTAGTAATGAAGATCAAGTGGATGGATTGTATGACCCCATTCTCCTAGCAACATCGAGCACAACTAACCTTCCCACTCAACCCTCGGCAACTTTTACTGGCATCACAGAGGAAAGCCAAATGTCTATCCGTTTTTCTGATCAAGTTGGCAATTACACATCTGCGGAATATTCCTTTAAGATCACGAACGGTGCAGGTGATATTTATGCTGATTTTCCCGGCAGCGGGCTAAATGTCTTCAACACTCTTTCTGAATCTGAAATTGTTAGCGAAGTATTGATGGCATTATCTGCAGGGATTAGTAATCTCAGTCAGACAGATAGTAGCCTAGATATGTCCGAGTGGGATGTAGCAATGAGCGGAGACCACCTACTTATCACGAATAAAAAAGGTAGAGCAATAGCAATAGAGAACTTTAGTAGTTCTGCAGGCTTTATGACCGCAACTCCCATTAATGAACCGGGAGCCGCAAATGTACTTGCAGACAAAAATGCCTATTATTCAGAGACCAGATTACAAATAAATACATCTGCGTTTGGTCAAGATTTTTCTGCTACTGGTACTGATCGATTCACTTTCACTTTAGATGGAGTAAGTAATTCTGCGAATATAACTATTAATGTTAATGGGTCAGCGACGAATGGAGGCCTCACAAGCGGTGCGCAATTTGCTTCAGTAATACAAACTGCACTACAGTCTAGTGATATAAGCGTTCGTGACCCAAATACTGGTAGTGCGATCGTTGCGGCTGATCTAAGCGATATAACGGTCCGCTACGATGCGGATACAGCCGAATTAGTCATTAGAGACTCAGCAGGCAGAGCTATAGGATTTGGAATAGATGCATCTGCTAATACATTGTGCAAAACAGGAATAATTTTTTTAGATGATTTTGTTACCGGTCCTCCGAACAAGATGTACACCGTTGACACTGATTCCTCTACAGCTCAGGGTGACGTGTATAACTCGACTGCAGTTACGATAGACTTTGGTACATCGGATATTGGCTTTAATATTCAGGTGAATGGAAAATATTTAGACGGAGAGTCTTTAACGAGTGGTTCTGCGCTTGTAACTTCAAACATAATAAATTGGAATGCGGAACAACCTTTCGGGTCCTCGGTCCTTAAGACAAAACTTGACTCCCTAATGTCAACCCTTAATTCCGTGCATCCAAGAGATGTTTTTGAATATTCGTATTTTGGGAACTCTCTTACAATTTTTCAACGTGATGGCGGAGAAATTATATTAGGAGGGTATGTTTCTTCCGATAAACACAGAGGTCTTGTGGCGGAAATTACACCAGCGCTAAACCAGGGTGAGACAACATCTTTTTTGTTTGAGGCTCACACTATCTCCCAACAAGCTACAGCTCAAGGCACTGGAGCCTTATACACGGAAGCTGTCCTAAACGTTGAAGGTGATGATATATTCTCAATTCAGATATCAGATGGCATGATGAGTTACAAAATGGAACCAACCACAGTAGATATTAGTAATAAAAAAAGTGTTGAAAATTTTATTCAAACTTTGGAGGAAACCTTAGCAATATCCGAGATCAAAGTTAGCATGGACCTTGACGGCAATATAAATTTTAAAAGAATTGATGGAGGTGAAATAATTCTACAAGAGTTTACCTCGGCGACAGGACGACAAGGAACATGGAAACCGTCTCCCGGACAAGGAGATACAATCTCTCTTTCAGGAACTGGAATTATTGATGTGATGAAATCGTACGCATCGAATACGACTTCAACAGCCCCTGCCGAAAGTAAAGAACCAGCTTTATCTTATATTCCTATCGAAGGTGCCGATACACCTATTTCTAATTTATCAATCGAAACTGAAAGTGATTCACAATCGGCAATTGGCGTAATTGATCTTGCTTTAGATTATGTTGCTGCGGAAAGATCAAACTTAGGAGCTATACAAAACAGGCTTACCCATACAATAGATAACTTGACTAACATTGTTACAAATACGGAAGCCTCACAAAGTAAAATCCTTGATGCTGATTACGCAAAAGAGACAACAGAATTAACTAGGACTCAAATTATTCAACAAGCTGCCACAGCAATGCTAGCTCAAGCAAATCAGTCTGCGCAGACAGTACTTGAACTTTTGAGGTAAAACATAAGTAAACGGATTTTCTATAATTAAATAAATCTAGTTTCTCAAAATTTCCCATAAAGGCTAGTAGAATAATAAACAAGACAATTAGCAAAAAGTACTAACCCAGGACTTTATATGATTATTAAAATACTTATAGAATTTAGCTGAGCAAAATATGAATGAAAAAAATAAATTTTTAAACATAGTAGATGTTGGATGTAAATTTGGAATACACCCGTCATTTTTACAATATAAAACTTTTTCAAATTTTCTAATGATTGATGCCGATCCGAACGAGATCTCTTATTTAAAAACACGTTATAAGCAATCAGAAAATCTAATGTTTGAAAATTTTTTTGTCACTAAAAACAGTTCTCCCGAAGAAAAACATATTCTTAATTTATATAACCATCCAGGCGGACACTCAAAGTACAGCCCAGAGAAAGAAAACCCTTATTGGATGATACAAAGACCAGATAGTGGTAATGTTATCTCTTCAATTGAGATTCCAGGAATAACGCTAGACCAACTGTGCAATAATCACTCCTTCAAATCCGATTTTTTAAAAGTAGATGTTGAGGGTGCTGAATCTGAGGTACTAGAAGGAGCAACTAAACAATTGAGTGAATATGTAATTGGAATTCGTATTGAGGTATTATTTAACTCGCTATATGAAAATATCGCTCCCACCTTTGGCGAAATTGATGAGATTCTAAGAAGAAATGATTTTTTCCTACTAAACCTAGATTTTCCTGGTAATGCCTATGCTCCCTTCTCAAGATTTAGGGGCCAGCCACCATATGGTTTTTTAATTGGTGGTGATGCGGTATACGTAAAAAATCCAAAATTTCTTAAAGATGAATGTTCGGTGGAATCTTTAATTAAGGCATCACTTTTTGCCCTCACTAATAACGCTACAGACCTGACCATTGATTTACTGGAATTTTCCTCTAGTTTACAAAGTTACAAAGATATTCTTTCTGCCTTTCCTGAGGTAAGAAAAGAACTCGAGAAAGGTGTTGCTTCCTACGTTTTCAAAAATCAAGACTTGCCTGGAAATTCTCTTGATGATTTCAGCGATACATGGAAAAAAATATTTAATTCCGAACCTCTAAAATATGGAGATTTTTACCGGAGGTTTCCTCTGAGTTGATATAAAACTTTTTAACTTACTTTTTTAACTTGAGAAATAACTCTGTATTTTTTCCATTGCGTGGATGATGTCCAATACTTCTTTGTTACCATATTTTTCATTAAGGTAAAGATGAAAACACGAATCACGTGTTGCAATAGCGTTTTTGGCAACAAACTTGTCTGAAAGATATGGTTCTGCCCAGGGCCAGGTGCTTATCAAACAACCGTAATGGTGTCCTATTGGAATACCTTCAGCCTCAATAGCCTTAGCAAAATCCATTTTTGAACAATTAAAGTCATTAGTGTTCACAAATATGGGAAAATAAAAAGGTGCAAAGCCATCATTAAACGAATAAGGTGTACAGATCTTAATCTTTTCGGCCATCAGTTCAATTAATTCGGTTAAAAATTTACGGCGTAATTTGTTAGTTTCTTCTAACCTTCCCAAATTAGCTAATCCTATTGCGCATGAAAATTCATCAGTATTCCAATTAAGAGCTGGAAAAACTGAATGTTTTGGATCCCTAAAATCTAAATCTTTTTCCCATAAAATTTTACCCCGATCTCCATAGGCTAATATTTTTTTAAAAATCTCATAATCTTTTGTAAAAACAAGTCCGCTACTTGCACCTGCTGCTAAATTTTTTCTATACATTGTTGAAAATGCGGAAGCGTCTCCGAAAGAACCTACCAGTTCTCCATCTACTTTTGCCCCAATGGCCTGGCTACAATCCTCTATAAGTAAAATCCGATTTTCTTTCGCAAAGCTCGCGATTGCCTTTATATCAGGAACTGGCTCACCAGCCGAATGCGTAATCTGAATAGCCTTTGTTTTTGGCGTTACTCTTTTTTTTATTTCAGAAAGAGATGTGTTATAACTATTCTTAGCTGAATCAACCACAACAGGTGTATGGCCTTGTTCTGTTATACAACTTAAAGCTCCAGAGCATGTTACCGGGGATATTAGGACATCACTATTTTCCGGAATTTCGCAGGCCTTCATGGCAACATAAATTCCGCCAGTTCCGCTAGCAACTGCATTCGTGTATCCTCCCCCCATGAATTTTGAAAATTCATCGCAAAATTTTTCTTCAAAAACGCCGCAATATTTGGGGTCCTCATTAAGCCCTCTATAATACTTAATAACTGCCAAGATTTGTTCTTCCTCTCTATCACCGAGAGCAATTCGCGCGGGCATCTTCGAGCGCCTAACTTTATCTCCTCCTTTAATTGCCAACATAAGTTGTATCCTCCAAAATTGCTTTAAAAAACTGCTCGTTGTTATTGTGTATTTTACCGAGCGCATGTAAATCAAAAACATTAGTATCATAGCCACTAGGCAGGTTGAGTATCATTTTCTCAAACTCTAATCTGGAAAAATATGGGACAGTGAAAGTGGAAGCAAATTCCTTTTGGGCCACACCTTTCCAAACTGAGGAATCGAGTAAAGGCCAGTACTTCAAAAATTCAATATCAATCAATCCGAGTAATTTTTTATGTAATGTACGGGAAGTATCCTCTACGTCTGGTTCCATTCGGACTCTATGCAATATATCTCCGGTATCAATTTCCTTATCAATCAAATGAAAGGAGACTCCTAACGGTTGCCCAAGTAAAAAAGAAAAGAGTATTGTTCCTATCCCTTTTCCCCAAGGTAAATATGAGGCGTGTAAATTAATCAATCTACTTCTGTACAAGTCTACAATATCCTGAGGAATCTTATGGGCGTACCCAGATGAAATTATATACTGGAAACTCATTCCGTTTAGCTGATTTAAATCAATCGGATCCTCAATTCTAGTAACCCTATATTTTTCTTGAAGGACCAGGATTATAGCTTTATTTCGCTCAAGCGGACCAAGTAACAAGACTGATGGATTGTCACTCTCGAGACTTCTAATTTGCTTAAAAAGGATATCATTTCCAGCAATTTTTTTTGTTTCATTTAAATACAATTGTCTCTGTCCTTCAAGCGTTTTCTCTATCCCCATTATATTCAAAGATACTAAATCGCTTCTTGTAATATAGCCAAAAGTAAATGCTCTAGGATTTATGAAATAATGTTTAAAATTTTTAATATCAACGGAAACTCCGATGCGGATATTGTCAGATAACACAAGTGCTAAATTTAACTTACAAATGCGATCAAAAATATCTACGAAATCTCCAACTGCCTTTTTTTTAGGGATTACAGTACATTCATAAAAAAAAAATTCTAAAACTGAGTTGTCTTTTTTTAAAAAATCGGTTGTTTTGATCATCACTTCACACCAAGTCTTTTCATCTTTTCTGCTATCCCTTCTTCCCTTTGGATCTCATTCCTACAGATAATGAGTTCTTCAATATTTCTAAAATCTTTACTTGTTTCACAGATTATATTCTCAAAAATAAAATGAACAATGGCCTTATTCTCCGTTGCCGCATTATATAACAGCCATCTCAACTTAGTTTGAGCTGGAAGCATATGAGAGCTACAAAAGAGCAACCCATCAAGTTTTGAAAGCTCAGATACCAAAATCTTATAATTTAAATAACATCCTTTAATATCCAATTCGTTAATCGATAGCTTTAATTCTAGATTATTTTTTTTTACGTATTCTAAATAAATAATATTCTGCGCCGGAACTGGCATTCGGAATGCACCGAAACTACTATGCGTACAGTAACCTCTATAACCACCAAAATTTGAAAACATTCAAAGCCCCCGAATCATTCCCTCATTGAGGGTTGTACATACGAAAGTCCTATTTTTGTGGAAGGCGAAAGTCTTACAGGTGAATAAAAACTACCCAATCCTTTTTCATCTGAGTTGTAAGGAGAAAACAAAGACTTGATTCGAACATTTAATGACCACCTAGTCTCTTCAGTATTGTTTGCTACACTTCCGTGAAATAAGTTCGGTGAAAAAAGAACAATTTTTCCAAATGGAACTTCTAGCCAAACAAGATCTTTGGATATATTTTCCATTACCAAACTTCGACCTCCTTTTTCTAACCATGTAAGAATTTTTGTATTAGCAAGTAAACTTTCTTTTTTTGGAAGAATAAACATTGACTTAGTACCATAACAATTCGTTAAGGGAATCCATATATTTATTTGGTAGGGAGATTCTCCACTGTGAGCGTCACTGTGTACTGGCAACGTTGACCCGTCATCTCCTGGCTTCATGATACTTAGGTTAACTTTATTCTGCATCACAAGTTCATTACCAATCAATTCAAAAATTCTTTTTTTACAACAAGACAAAAGTGTCGGCCTAAGCCATTCTTTTGAATTCAAAACACCATAGGAACGCATTCTTAAATCGTTGATATCCTTTTTGTATAGTAGGTGAAACTGATCAAAAAGCTTTTCTTCATGGTCAGATTCTACTGCAAACTCCTCGGTTATTTTTTCAAAAATAAAACGTTTTATTTTTTTTAGACCGACAATATTCTCACAATCAACTATCGCATATCCTTTTTCTTCGAAAGCATTTGATATGTTAGATACAAACAACTGATCAAAAGAATTAACTAATCCGCTTACATCTTCTCTATTATTACCAGTCATTAAAGATTTTTCCCAATTTCTAAAGCACTCTCAATACAATTATCAATGTCATAACCATACTCATACTTACCCGCTCTACCGATTGAAAATACTCCCTCTGGCATATCAGCAAAATACTTTTTAGCTTTGTCAATCTCAGATTTAATGGGGACGGGATAATGCTTCCCCCCATCAATTACAGGAATTTCCAAACCCAAAATTGTAGAATCATCATCATATTTTTGTCGTGTAAATTTCTTATATTCAACAATCCTCGTGAATTTTTCTCCTCCCGTATAGTAGACAAAGTAAACGTTTTCCGGAAATGCAAATTTAGTCGGCAGAACAAACTTATGAAACTCTCTGCCGATATACGGCAACTCCCCGTAGACCTTATTCATAACAATGTCAGGCGAAATTGTACTAATTATGATATCAAAGTCATACTTTTGTCCTTCAATTTTTATACTCTTATTACAAATGTCATAACTTTCAATACTACAATTCAGTCTTACATCGGTATCCTGAGTTGAGAGATTAAAATAATCATCATATCCATTTTTTGCATAAGGATAAGCAGATATTGCAACATCCCATGCCTCTCTCTTTCCTTCTTTTAAAGCAACTCCTTTCGGAGACCAGGCAAAATCATCGATAATTTTATTATCGTCAACCTGCCACATTTTCTTCGAATAGGAATTGATAAACTTTTTATATAAGCTTTTCCCAACAGATGAAATCCAATAATCCTCAAGATTTTTTGCGGACTTTGCACCGTCAACCAGCTTCGCCTGGTGGATTTCAGAATTAATTTTTTCATTATCTGGCATTCTCGGAATATCGTCTACATGAATTGGATAGTTATAAAAATTTTCGTCCTCTGCAACATAAGACAAAAAAACATGGTCAGAACACGACCGGAGTGGACAGTACTTATTTAAAAACTGAAAGACTTCTTCATTCTGGGTTAAAAAATGTCGTGGCCCAAAAGTGTAAGGATGTCCTCCGTACCACTGAGTTCGTACCCCGGCCCCAAGAAAAGGTCCCCTCTCAACCAACATTACATCCCAACCTCCTTGAAGGGCTAAAACGTGTGCGCTCGCACATCCTGCGAACCCACCTCCAATAATTAATGCTTTTTTCATTTTTTTCTCGCTTCAAATATACGTCATAAAAGCTTTCCCAGCCGCGCCAACTGGCAAATATTCCTCAAACTTCCATTTCGTTTCTTTTTCGAATTCTCTAAATGCCTTTGAAACGCCTTTTGTAGGGTTCCCCTTATATCCTGACCAATAGTCGTCCAAATAAAGAATTGCCCCCTCTTGAAGAAAATGCTCCAGAAATTGGAATACTGGAACCGCAGACTCGTAAAGATCACA
>MDTG01156714.1_pt1 | contig 11444 bp, 7 predicted proteins | sample 811421 | NCBI WGS metagenome assembly MDTG01 (sample SAMN05326645, study PRJNA326480) | marine metagenome | isolation source: seawater | place: Pacific Ocean: South East | collected 2011
TACTTGTTCTTGGTAAACAATAATTCCGTACGTTTCTTTCAGTACATCTTCCAACATTGAATGAAGATATTTAATTTCCTCACGTCCATGCTTTCTATTGCAAAAAGATGGAATATTATCCATTGGACCTGGTCTAAATAAAGCAACTACAGCAATAATTTCTTCAAACTTATCTGGTTGTAATTGCTTTAAAACACTTCCCATACCATTACTTTCTAGTTGAAATATACCAATGGTATTGCCTCTACTTAATTCTGCAAAAGTTTTAGTATTATCTAAAGGAATATCGTTTAATGAAAAATTAGAAATTTCTTTTTTTATTAATTCTAAACAATCTTTTATAATTGAAAGTGTTGTTAATCCTAAAAAATCAAATTTTATGAGTCCTGCTTTCTCAACATACTTCATAGAAAATTGAGTTGCATTATTATTGGTGTTTGGATCCTTATAAAGAGGAACAGATTTATTTATACTAGAGTCACCAATAACCACTCCAGCAGCATGAGTAGAAGCATGGCGATGAACACCTTCTAGTTTTAAGCTTATTTCAACAACATTAGATATTCTTTCATCATTTTTAATTATTTGTTGAAGAGCTTTTTCAGATTCAATTGATTCACTTAATGATAAAGGATTTGATGGATTAAAAGGTATCAACTTAGCAAAAGAATCTATCTCACCATAAGGTACCTCTAAAACTCTTCCTATATCTCTTATTGCCGCTCTAGAAGCTAAAGTTCCAAAAGTAATAATATGAGCTACACATTCCTTACCATATTTTTGATTAACATATTCAATAACTTCATCTCTTCTATTTTGACAAAAATCTATATCAAAATCAGGCATTGAGACTCTTTCAGGATTCAAAAATCTTTCAAAAAGGAGAGTATATTTTATTGGATCTAAGTCAGTTATACCCAAAACCCATGCAACTAAACTTCCAGCACCTGATCCCCTACCTGGTCCAACCGGAATTGAATTTTCTTTTGCCCAATTTACAAAATCTGCAACAATTAAAAAATAACCAGAATAACCCATTTGAATTATAATTTTTATTTCGTAATTTAATCTTTCAATATATTCAGATTTAGTTTTTATTTTTTTTTCAGTTATTTTTTTTTGCAAACCTTCATTTGACAACTTACTTAATAACTCATCTTCAGATAAATTTAATTTATTTGTAAATTTTGGAAGTTTTGGTTTAGTTTCAATTGGAAAATAATTGCAAGAAATTGCTACTGCCATGTTATTATCTATAATTTCAGGGTAATCTTTAAAAAGATTTTTCATTTCTTCACTACTTTTGAAAAATAAATTAGGGTTAGAGTTAATCCTATTTGAATTATTTACTGTTGTTTTTTGAGCAACACACAATAGAGCATCATGAGCCACAAAATCTTCTGAATTTGCAAATTTTACATTGTTAGATGCAATTAATGGTATTTTATATTTAGTTGCTAAATTAATAAAATTATTCTCGAAATTATCAATTAATTCATTTTCTATTCTTTGAATTTCAAATAAAAAATTATCTTTATAAATACTAAGAAATAACTCTAGAAACTTTTCAGTATCATCTAATTTATTTTCCAACTGCAAAAACAATAATGGATTATATTCTCCTCCTATAAAGCAGAATAATCCTTCTGAATTATCCTTTAAATCTTTAATAGTAACTCCTACGTTTTTTTTGTTAGATGTATGTGATAATGAACTTAAACGAAGCAAATTCTTGTAGCCAATTTCATTTTTTACTAAAAAAGTTAATTGAGAAATTTTTTCTCCTATTCTAATATCAAGAAGATTTATAGAAGAGCCTATTATAGGCTGTATATTATTTTTTACACACTCATTGGCAAATTCAAAAACTCCAAACATGTTATTATTATCAGTAATTGCCAATGCAGGTATTTTGTTTTTCTTACAAATTTCAACTAAGTTTGCTACCTTTAATGTACTTTCAGACAATGAGTAAGATGAGTGTGTTCTAAGATGAATAAATGGGTTGGTCATTACTATTTTTTAAGCATTTTATTTGAAATTATATAATTTTCTTCAGCTTGTCTTGAAAAATTTTTGTTATGTGTAACAAATATTAGAGATTTATTACTTGATTTAATAAAATTTAAAAAAAAATCAAAAATTTCTTTTGCAGTATATTCATCTAAATTTCCTGTCATTTCATCAGCTAATATTAAATCAGGATTATTTATTAATGACCTTGCTATTGCAACTCTTTGTTGTTCTCCACCTGATAATTTAACTGGCTTAAAATTCATTCTAGAGATTAGTTCAAATTCTTCTAATAATAATTTAGCTTTTTTAAAACAATCTTTACTGCTCCCCTTTATTAAACAGGGCAATGCTACATTTTCTATTACTGATAATTCAGGAATTAGATGAAAAAATTGATGCACAAAACCTATTGATAAACACCTCATTTTATTAATTTCTTTTTTATTAATTTGTTTAATATTTTTAGAATTAAACAAAAATTCTCCAGAATAATCACTATCTAATAAACCTAATATATTTAGCAAGGTCGATTTACCAGATCCTGAAGGACCCATAATAGATATGTTACAATTTTTTTTAATTTTTAGAGATAAATTTTTTATTATAACAATTTTTTCTTTATTTGTAGTAGTATAACTTTTAGTTAAATTGTTAATTTCAATTAAATAATTGTTTTTCATTCTTCTCTAATAGATTTGATAGGATCAACATTGGATGATCTAATAGCTGGAAAAATAGTCGATAAAAAACTAATCATTATAGATATAAAAAAAATAAATATCACTTCTTCTACTTTTATTTCAGAAGGGAGAGATGACAAATAATATATTTCTTCTGCAAATAACTTTGTATCAAGTAAGTTTTCTAAAAAAGATTGGATAAGTTTTATATTATTTGAAAAAATCACACCAATTAAAACACCCAAAGAAGATCCCATAAAACCAATAGTTATACCTATTGAAAAAAAAATTTTTATAATGCTATAATTACTTAAGCCAATTGTTTTTAAAATTCCTATATCTTTATTTTTTTCTTTCACAAATATTATTAAACCAGAGATAATATTCATTGAAGCAACAAAAATTATTAATGACAAAATTAAAAACATAACATTCTTTTCAATATTTAATGCATTAATTAAAGCTGAATTCCTGTCTTTCCATGAATAAGCAAATAAATCCCATTCATTTAATTTAAATAAATTTGTTAATTTGAATTTAAATTCATCAACTTCCATAGGCTCTTGTATAAAAAATTCAATTTTATTATAAGTATCATTATCTAATGATAATAATTTTCTTATTAGATTTCCAGAAACATATATCAAATTCGAGTCATATTCGTGCATACCAAAATCAAATATTCCAACAACTTTTAATGATTTAAATCTTGGAACATTTCCTAGTAATGTCTTATCTGTTTTAGGAATTACAATTTTTATTTTATCACCTAATTGGATACCTAAAAAAATAGCTAAATAATCACCAATTATAACTTCATCATTAGAGTTATTAATAAGATTACCTGTAATTAAGTTATTAAATAAAATATGTTTTTTTTCTATAACATCATAACCTCTAATCAAAACTCCTTTAGATTTATCATTAATAGTTAACAAAGCATTAATCTCTAGAGATGGATATGAAAAAACATAATTATTTTTTTTGATTTCTTTATATAATTGATCAACTTGATCGCTATTGATTATATTAATATTTGAATATACATTTAAATGTGAATTGATTCCTAATAATCTTTTTGTTAAATCTGACCTAAATCCATTCATAACTGACATAACAATAATTATAGCCGCAACACCAATTGCTGTTCCTATAATAGAAAACCAAGAAAATAATGATATATATCCATCAGATTTTTTTGAAAAAATAAATCTTAAAATAAGTAATCTTTCTGATTTTGAATACATTTTTTATAAATTCATCTGTTTTAAGATGTAATTTATAACTTCATTAGTTGATATTTTTTCAACTAAGTTGAAATTTCTATTTTTGATTTCAACATTACCTTCTTTTAAATCTCTTTTACCAACAATAATCTGCAGAGGAATTCCAATCAACTCATTATCTGAAAGTTTTTTTCCAATACTACAGTTTCTATCATCTAAAATTACATCAACATTATTTTCCATAAAATATTTATAATACTCTTCTGATTTTAAGGCACAATTTTGATCTTCTGGCATTAAATTAATAATACTCAATGCAAAAGGTGCGACAGCTAATGGCCACTTAATTCCCTTATCATCATGATAAGCTTCAATAATAGCACCAACTAATCTTGAAACACCAATTCCATAAGATCCCATGTGAACAGGAACATTTTTACCATCTTTATCTTGAACATAACCTTCTAATTTCTCAGAATATTTTGTTCCAAAATAAAAAATATGACCAACTTCTATACCTTTAGAAATTTTAAGATTATTATCTGGAATAGGACAATTTTTTGAATCATGTTGATCGTCAACAGCTGCATAAAAAGAAGTTAACTCATCTACTTCTATATTTTCTGGATTGATTTTTTCTAATTCTTTATCATAATATAGTGTACTTTCTCCTGTTTTAGCTAATATTTGAAATTCATGGCTTAGATTACCACCTATGGGCCCAGTCTCAGCTCTTAAAGATATAGGTGTAAGACCCATACGTAAAAAAGTTTTTATGTATGCTTTAAACATATTATTATAAGATTTCTTTGCTCCTTCTTCATTTAGATCAAAAGAATAAGCATCTTTCATTAAAAATTCTCTTCCTCTCATAACGCCGAATCTGGGTCTTAGCTCATCTCTAAACTTCCATTGAATGTGATAAAAATTTTTTGGCAATTCTTTATAGGTACTAATATTAGATTGAAAAATATCCGTAATTAACTCTTCATTTGTAGGACCATAAAGCATCTCTCTACCACTCCTATCATTTATACGAAGCATCTCTTTTCCATACTCATCATACCTACCTGATTTAATCCATAAATCAGCTGATTGTATAGTTGGCATCAATAATTCAATAGCACCTGCTTTATCTTGTTCTTCTCTAACAATTTTCTCAATTTTTTTTAATACCTTAAGTCCTAAAGGTAACCATGAATAAATACCAGAGCTTGATTGCTTTATCATTCCTGATCTTACCATAAGCTTATGAGAAATTATTTCTGCATCAGTTGGAGCATCTTTTAACGTTGGAATAAAAAATTCTGAATACTTCATAATACAAAAAAATCAAATTAATTTATAACCATATCAAATAATTTAGAATCAAACAGGATAAAATTAAAAAATTATTATTTTTTTTTATAAATTAGTTTCAATTAATGAAAAAATCAATTTTAATATTGGAATAAAAATTAAATTTTCTTTATTTTCTAAATAAATGTACTTGAACTTCAGGTTTTTTCTGTAAATAATTTTTTATAATTTTTCTTACACATTTTATTACTAAATCTTGAATATTTTTATTTGACGATTTTTGATCATTATTAAGATTTGTATACAATTCAATGAATACAATCTTAAAATCCTCTAAGATTATTTTTTCATCTAAATCTGGCAATCCTTTTGTGCTAATTAAAATATTTTTATCAATCGAATAATCATTGTTAATACATAGAGATAAAAGAACCAATCCTTCAAATGAATATTTTCTTCTTTCTTTAATAAATTCTGACTCTGAATCATACAAATTTTTTCCTTCAACAATTAATTTTCCTGTTTCAATAGCATCAATTATTTTTGGAGATCCCGGTGAGATTTTAAGACATTTTCCATTTTCAATTACTTTTGTTAATGGAACTTGTGAAGATTGGGATAGTTTTCTATGAGATTCTAGATGAATTGGCTCTCCGTGAACAGGAATTGATAAATATGGCCTTGTCCAGTTATACATTTGTTTAATTTCTTCAGCATAACCATGTCCTGAAACATGAACTAATTCATCATCACCATCAATAACATCGATTTTTTGTCTAATTAATAAATTCTTTAAATTGTTTATTGATTTTTCATTTCCAGGTATATCTTTAGAACTAAATATAGTGACATCCTCTGCCTCTAAATTAATATTTCTATGAGAATTATATGCAATTCTATACAAAGCTGACCTTTTTTCTCCCTGACTACCAGTACAAATAATAACTAAGTTTTCTCTAGGTAAGTATGCAGCATCTTCTTCTGAAATAAATATATTATCATCTTTAATAAAATTACATTTTATAGCTGCTTCTATATTTTTTTTTATACTTCTTCCAACCAATACAACTTTTCTATTATTAAATTTTGCTGCATTTAATATATTTTTAATTCTTGCAATATTTGAGGAAAAACAAGTAACCACTATTCTTTTTGAGTATCGAGAAAAAATATTTTTTAACTCTTCCCCAACTTCATTTTCAGATTTAGAAAAACCCGGAATATTAGCATTAGTTGAGTCCCCTACAAGAGCTAATAAACCTTCATTACCTATTTTTTCAAAACTTTCTTCAGCAAAATTATTCCCTAAAGTTGGTGACTTATCAATTTTCCAGTCAGCTGTGTGAAGGACTTTACCATAACTTGTTGATATTAATATTGCGTTAGGTTCAGGTATTGAATGAGTAGTAGGAATAAATTCTAAAATGAAATTTTTTAAACTTATGTTTTTATTAAAATCTATTTCTAACAATTTTAATTTTTCTAATTTTCCAAATTCTTTAAGTCTATTTTCTATTAATAATTTGGGAAACCTTGATGCATAAACAGGGCATTGGATTTTATCTGCAAAAAAAGAAATAGCTCCTGCATGATCTTCATGACCATGACTAATAATAATTGCTTCAAGATTATCGCCTAAGGAAACAGCAAAATCTATTTTTGGAACTAACAAATCAATTCCTGGATATTTTTCATCAGCAAAGGATAATCCCAAATCAATCATAATCCATTTACCGTCACATCCATATAAATAGCAGTTACCTCCTATTTCACCTATTCCTCCAAGAGATAAGAAATGTAACCCTTTATTAGTATTTTTTATCAAATCTTTATTATTTGACATTTAAAATCCTTGCAGAATATATGTTTTCTTTTTTACCATTTAAATTAAATAAAATAGAACCATCCGAGTTTATATCTTCCATTATTCCTTTTAAAATTTTTTGATTGTCACTCTCTATAGTAATCATTTTGCCTAAATTTTCTAATCGTTTTTTAAATTCTTCAATTATTTTGCTTAATGAACTTTCTTGTATAAGTTCATAATTGTTAAAAAAATTTTTTATAAATTCGTAAAAGATTATATTTTTGTTAATTTCTTTATTAATTTTTTTAAAATAAATAGTAGGGTAATTTAAAATATTAGGAGAAGATACTATATTAATACCTGCCCCAATCACTATATAATTTTTATTTTCAATTTTTACAATCTCAGAAATTGTACCAGAAATTTTTTTATCTAATAAAATTATATCATTAGGCCATTTAATCTTAGACTCAAATTTACAAAAACTATCTAAAGTCTGACATATACTTATTGCAGTAATTGCATTAAATATAAAATGATTTTTGATATCAAGATTGTAATTAACTAAAATAGAAACATATATATTTCCTATTGGGCTATGCCACTTGCCACCCCTTCTTCCATATCCATTTGTCTGCTTATCTGCTAGAACTATTTTATTACCTATACCAGTAATTTTTTTTATTTCTTCCATCGTTGAGGATACATTTTTAAAATGAAAAAAGGAAAAGTTTTTTTTATTTATAAATTTTATTATATTATTAATATTCATTCAAAATTATAAAATTTTTATCCCAGATGCTACATCAATTAACAAAGACGGATAAAAAATGAAACATGATATTATAAAAATCATAAAAATTAAAACTACCTTTGCTTGATTGGAAATGTACAAATTACAACTATTTTTTTCAGTTAAATTATCAAAATACATAACTTTTATTATATTTAAATAATAATAAGCTGATATTACACTAGCTAAAACTCCTAATATTGGCAAAACATAAAAACCATTGTTAAGGGCAGATACAAAAACATAAAATTTTCCAAAAAAACCTATAAAAGGTGGTATACCTGCCATTGATAAAAGTACTATTGCAATTGACATACTTGTTATTGGATTGCTTTTACTTAATCCCTTTAGATCACCTATGTCCTCAATATATCCATTTGAATTTTTTAAAGATAAAAACAAAGAAAAGATTGCAATGTTCATGACCATATATGCAAACATATAAATTGAAACTGCTTTAATACCGTCTGAATTTGCTGCAACTAATGCAATTAAAACATAACCTATATGACCTATAGAGCTATAAGCTAAAAGTCTTTTAATATTTTTCTGAGATATGGCTGCAATTGAACTTAAAAACATTGATCCTATTGAGAGAAAAATTATTATTTGACTCCATTCATTGTAAAAATTTTCAAAAGGTACCAAGCAAAATCTATAAATCAATGCTACTGCTGCGATTTTAGGTACTATTGCAAAAAATGCAGTTATTGAAGTAGGTGCGCCCTCGTAAACATCTGGAGTCCACATATGAAAAGGTACCGCAGAAATCTTAAAAGCTAAACCTACAAGAATAAATACTAAGCCAAAAATTAAACCTAAATTTAAATGATCTAAATTTGATAAATTTAATTTAATAACATCAAAATCTGTTGTTCCAGTGTATCCATATATTAATGAAAAACCATACAAAAGAATTCCTGATGATAAAGCTCCTAAAATAAAATATTTTACACCAGATTCAGCAGACTTTATTGAATTTCTTTTTATTGCTGCAACTATATATAAAGATAAACTCTGTAATTCAATTGAGAGATACATCATCATAAGGTTATTAGAACTAATCATTAACAACATTCCTAAAGTTGAAAAAAGTAATAAAGTAGGAATTTCAAATTTTGTTAATCTTAAATCTATAAAATAGTTTTTAGAAATAATAATACTTAATGCTGATCCTATTAAGACAAGAATTTTGAAGTAATTTATAAAAATTGATGAAGCAAAAAATTGATTATAATCAGCAAATTCTGTTTTATAGTCAAAATAAACTAGAACAGATGTTAAAAGTAAAACAAAAATTGCAAAATTTGATGTTTTTCTAAAACTATTTTTATTTAAAAAAAGTCCATACAAAAGACAAACTATAGATAAAATAGTTAAAGTAATCTCAGGAACAATTAAAACTTTAAAAATATTATTTTGCATTTGCTATTTGATAATTTGAAATAATAATTTCAATTGAATATCTCATTGGATCTAAAAATAAGTTTGGATAAATACCGATTAAAATTACTACTAAAGCTAAAGGTATTAAAATTAACTTTTCTCTAAAATTTAAATCCAAAATCATTGATAATTTTTCATTATCTAAAGAACCAAAAATAATTCTTTTGTATAAATAAAGCATATAAACTGCTGATAGAATAATGCCGGTTGTAGCCCCAATAACTACAAAACTAGAAAATTGAAAAGCACCTACTATTACTAAAAATTCACCAATAAAACCACTTGTACCAGGAAGACCTACCGAACCTAACATAAATATCATAAATACTGTTGAGTAAACTGGCATTTTATTTACTAGCCCACCATAGAAATCTATTTGACGACTATGCATTCTATCATAAATTACTCCTACACATAAAAAAAGAGCAGCTGAAACAATTCCATGACTTATCATTTGCATCATTGCTCCCTCTAAACCTTGCTGATTTACTAAAAAAATACCTATTGTGACAATACCCATATGGGCAACTGAAGAATAAGCTATTAATTTTTTAATATCAACTTGTGCTAGCGCAACTAAAGAGGTGTAAATTATAGCGATAATACTTAAAGTCATTATAAAAGGTGTAAAGTAATATGTAGCTTCTGGAAGCATACCCAATGAAAATCGAATAAATCCGTAACCTCCCATCTTTAATAAAACTCCTGCTAATATAACTGATCCCGCAGTAGGTGCTTCAACATGAGCATCAGGAAGCCAAGTATGAAACGGCCACATAGGGATTTTAACAGCAAAAGATGCAAAAAAAGCTAGCCATAAAAAAATTTGAGTTTCTTTTTTAAAAAAATTTCCTTGCAAAGCTTCTATATTCATCAATCCTGTATTGCGATAAATAACAATAATTGCAATCAACATTAAAACTGAACCTAATAAAGTATATAAAAAAAATTTAAAAGATGCATAAATTCTTCTAACACCTCCCCAAATCCCAATTATTAGATACATAGGTATTAAAACAGCTTCAAAAAAAATATAAAATAATAAAATATCAATAGCAAGAAACATTCCAATCATTAATGTTTCAAGTATCAGGAATGATAACATGTATTCTTTAACTCTTTTTTCAATATTTGTCCAACTAGCTAAAATACATAATGGAGTTAAAAAAGTAGTTAATATAACCATAAAAAGAGATATTCCATCTACACCGATATGATAATTAAAGTTAAAATCATTAAACCAAGTAACTTTTTCTACAAACTGATAAGATGAATTAAAATAATCAAATTGCAACCAAACAATACAGCTTAAAAGAAAAGTAAATAAAGAAGTGGATAATGCAGCCCATCTAATATTTTTTGAAGAATTTTGATCATCTTTTATAAATATTATTATCAAGCCACCAATTAATGGTAAAAAAATAATAACAGATAATAATGGCCAGCTACTCATTTAATAATAAATAAACCAAGTAAGGATAATCACTAATCCCCCAAGCATTGCAAAAGCATAATGAAATAAGTAACCAGATTGAAAACGACTTAGATAATAAGATCCTAAAGAAATAATTTTTGAAATTCCATTAGGGCCATATCCATCAATTAAATTTTCATCACCACGTTTCCAAAATAATTTTGCTATATAAAAATAAGGTTTAACAAAAAAATAATTATAAATTTCATCAAAGTACCACTTATTCAAAGAAATTAAATATATAAACTTAAAAGTACTCGATATTTTATAAGGTAAACCCTTGTTGTAAAAGTACATAACAGATGCTAACAATATTCCAAATGCTACTGAACTTTTAATAATAAGTGTTTGTGTAAATGGTAAGTGATGATGGTATGCATTCATTAAAACAATTGCTTCATTCCAAAATTCTTTCTTGTAATTACCAATATAGAAATCAGAAAATAGCATTCCTGAAAAAATTGTTCCTAAGGATAAGAATATTAAAGGTAATTTCATTACTAACGGAGATTCATGAGCAAGCATGTAAGTCTTCTCATCAGATCTATTACTACCATGAAAAGTAAGAAAAAGCAGACGCCATGAATAAAATGCTGTCAAAAGAGCAGTGATGATTCCAACAATATATGCGAACATAGAAAAGTAAGATGATGATAAATAAGCATTTTCTAGTATGCTCTCTTTAGAATAATATCCTGAAAAA
>MDTG01084429.1_pt1 | contig 11443 bp, 9 predicted proteins | sample 811421 | NCBI WGS metagenome assembly MDTG01 (sample SAMN05326645, study PRJNA326480) | marine metagenome | isolation source: seawater | place: Pacific Ocean: South East | collected 2011
AACCCCCTAGCAATAAGCATTGAATTCCCACCGGTATTTGCATAGAATGCCGCTCCTGTTTTGGCTGTTCATTTTCCAGCCAGTTACTGAATTTCCAACTTACGAATTGTGAGATCATCACCATGAAAAGAACGTTTCAACCAAGCGTCCTGAAGCGTAAGCGCGTTCACGGTTTCCGTGCCCGTATGGCCACTGCCAACGGTCGCAAGGTTATTTCCCGTCGTCGTGCCAAGGGCCGCGCACGTCTGTCCGCGTAAGCTCTGATTGCCTCATGAAGGCTTTGAGTTTCCCGAAATCACATCGTCTCTTGCGACCTGCTGATTACGGCAAAGTCTTCAACGACGTGCAGCTGAAAGTTCCACACCGGAATTTTCTGATCCTGGCGACACCGAATAATCTCGGTCACGCCAGGATCGGTTTGATCTTCTCGAAGAAAAACCTGAAGCTTGCAGTTCAGAGAAACCGGGTAAAGCGCCAGGTCAGGGAAAGTTTCCGTCACCAGACGGACCTGCCCGGCCTGGATCTCGTGGTTCTGGGACGCCAGGGGCTGGTTTCCCTGGACAACCACTCGGTTCGGGCATCCATGGATGACCTCTGGCGACGTCTCAGGAAAAAGTACGCTCAATCTCAGCCATCCCGGGCAGCACCATCGGAATCTGCCAATCGAGGAACGGGTTAATGCGCAAGCTTCTGCTTCTGCCCATCCGCTTCTACCAGTATGCAATCAGTCCGCTGATGGCCAGTCACTGCCGCCACTACCCCACCTGCTCACAATACGCCGTTGAAGCCATTAACCACCATGGCGCGCTTAAAGGATTATTTCTCGCAATCCGGCGTCTGTTAAGGTGTCATCCCTGGGCGGAAGGCGGTTATGATCCTGTACCGGGAACGGCAGAACCCCGGGCTCCGGAAACCGCAACAGCCTGCGTACACGCTGATCACTCCCATACAACAACCCAGACCAGACAGTAACTCTATGGATATTCAACGCATCGTATTATTTGCCGGCCTGGCTATTGTCAGTTATCTGATGGTGCTTGCCTGGAATGAGGACTACCATCAGCCTCCCGAGACGGCTCAGGTCGCTGAATCCCAGCCTTCGCAAACCGCTGGCAACATGGGCAATTCCGACAATATGGTGCTTCCGGAGGACAGCTCCGCTCAGGTTGATGGTGATGGCGAGTTCACCACTCCGGAGACTGGTCAGGCTGTCATCAGCTCAACCGAAACCACCACCGCGGTCAGCGATCAGTTCATCACAGTTCGCACCGATGTCTACGATCTGCAAATCGATCGGGTCAGCGGTAACCTGGTAAAAGCACGGCTGCTTGATTACGACGATACCCTGAACAGCGAAAAGCCGTTGACGCTCCTGAACAACACGCAGAATCGCCTGTACGTTCTCGAAAGTGGGCTGATTGGTCGTGATGGCCCGGATAGTCGCAAAAACGGTTCGGCTCCGGTCTACAGTGCTGACGCTGCAAGCTATGAACTGGCGGAAGGCGACAACCAGCTTCAGGTAGATCTGACTTACACCTCTGATAATGGCGTCCAGATCACCAAGCGTTATGAATTTGAACGCAACAGCTACGAAATTGGCGTCAAATATCTGGTTGAAAACCAGTCGAGTGAAGAATGGCAGGCCAATTTCACCGGCAAGATCGTCCGGGATCAGTCCCCGGACCCGACCTCCCAGACCAGCATGGGTATCCAGGCCTTCCTGGGTCTGGTCATCAGCTCCCCGGAAGATCCCTACGAGAAGTTTGATTTCGGAGACCTCCAGGAAAACCAGATCAATCAGTCGGTTACCAACGGCTGGCTGGCCTTCCTGCAGCACTACTTCCTGTCGGCATGGGTACCGGAGCGCGATATTCCCGCCCAGTACCAGACCACGCGCCGTGGCCCGAACTATGTAATGGGCTTTGTTTATCCGGCTACCAGTGTGGCGCCGGGCGAAACCGCAGAGATCGGTGCCCGGGCCTACGTTGGGCCGAAGATCATTGAACGCCTTGAAGGCATGGCTCCGAACCTCGACCGTACCGTTGATTTCGGCTGGTTGTTCTTCATTTCGCTGCCGCTGTTCATCATTCTGGACTGGTTCCATAGCCTGGTTGGCAACTGGGGCGTGTCCATCATCCTGCTGACGGTTCTGGTCAAGGCGGTGTTTTTCCATCTGTCCGCTACCAGCTACAAGTCTATGGCCAAGATGCGGGCCGTTGCGCCTCAGCTGACCCGGCTGAAAGAACTGTACGGAGACGACCGGCAGCGCATGTCCCAGGAAATGATGGCGTTGTACAAGCGGGAGAAGATCAATCCGCTGGGTGGCTGTCTGCCCATACTGGTACAGATGCCGGTGTTCATCTCCCTGTACTGGGTTCTGTTCGAGAGTGTTCAGCTTCGTCACGCGCCATTCATGCTGTGGATTCAGGATCTGTCGGTCATGGACCCGTACTTCATCCTGCCGATTCTGATGGGTGCCAGCATGTTCCTGCAGATGAGTCTGAACCCGACGCCGCCGGATCCGATGCAGGCCAAGATCATGAAGATGATGCCGTTGATCTTTACGGTCTTCTTCCTGTGGTTCCCGGCAGGTCTGGTTCTGTACTGGCTGGTGAACAATATTCTGTCCATTGCCCAGCAGTGGTACATTACCCGCAAGATCGAAGCAGAAATGGCCGGCAAGAAGCACTGACCGGTGCCCGAACCGACCCGGCAAAGGCTCCTGTATGGAGCCTTTGTTGTTTTCAGCCTGTGGAAAAAGCATGAGCCAGAGTTCTGACACCATCGCAGCCATCGCCACCGCACCGGGACAGGCCGGAGTTGGCATTGTTCGTATCTCTGGGCCCAAGGCCCTCGCCATTGCAAAAAAGATGCTGGGGTTTGAGCCGAAACCGCGATATGCCCATTACGGCCCCTTCCATGACAGCCATGGCGAGTTAATAGACGAGGGCATCGGCCTGTTTTTCCCCAACCCCCACTCGTTCACCGGCGAAGATGTGTTCGAGCTTCAGGGGCACGGTGGTACGGTGATTCTCGATCTTCTGCTCCGTGAGGTGTGCAGCCAGGGTGCAAGGCTCGCCCGGCCCGGCGAGTTTTCCGAGCGGGCGTTTCTGAACGACAAACTGGACCTGGCCCAGGCGGAAGCGATTGCTGACCTGATTGAAAGCAGTTCGGAACAGGCGGCCCGCTGCGCGGTTCGTTCGATGCAGGGTGTGTTCTCCAGGCAGATCGAGGATCTGGTGGAGGCGGTCACTCATCTGCGGATCTACGTGGAGGCGGCGATCGATTTTCCCGAGGAGGAAATCGACTTCCTGGCCGACGGCAAGGTGGCCAGTGACCTTCAAAACCTCCTGGAGCGGCTCGGGAAAATCCTGGCCGAAGCCCAGCAGGGAACGATTCTTCGTGACGGCATGAAAGTGGTGATCGGCGGAAGGCCTAATGCCGGCAAGTCGAGTCTCCTCAATGCCCTGGCCGGTCGCGAAGCGGCCATTGTTACGGCGATTGAGGGCACAACCCGTGATGTCCTGCGGGAGCATATCCACATCGATGGGATGCCCCTGCACATTATCGATACTGCCGGCCTGCGGGACAGCCCGGACGAAGTGGAACAGATCGGTATTGCCCGGGCATGGGAGGAAATCCGTCAGGCCGATCGCATTCTTCTGATGGTGGATGCGACTACCACCGATAAAACCAGTCCCCATGAAATCTGGCCGGATTTCATCGACCAGCTACCGGCCAACGCCCCGGTGACGGTGATACGGAATAAGGTGGACCTCTCTGGTGAAACGGTCGGTATCAGTGCCGAAGAGCATCAGAGCGCGCCGGTGATCCGTCTGGCAGCAAAGTCTGCCGAGGGCCTGGAGATTCTCCGGGACCATCTCAAACAATGCATGGGGTTTGCCAGCACCACAGAAGGTGGTTTCCTCGCCCGGCTCCGCCATCTTGATGCCCTGGAGCGCGCCCAGGCCCTGCTGATCCAGGGCCAGAGCCAGCTGGAGGGTTTCGGTGCCGGCGAGCTTCTGGCTGAAGACCTGCGTGCCGCCCAGGATAGCCTGGGCGAGATCACCGGGCATCTGACGCCTGATGAGTTACTGGGCAAGATCTTCAGCAGCTTCTGTATCGGTAAATAGCGCTAACCGGTCTTCCGGCGTTCCTCGGAGGTGACTGGCACCAATGCCTCAGTGCTGTTGCGGTTGCCCAGGAAATCCGGGCGCGGTTTGTTGCCGCAGAATGGGGCCTGGAGCTGGTTTTCCACACTGTTATAGACGAAAAACAGGTTGCTGCGCGGCCAGGGCGACATATTGGCATTGGAGGCGTGGAGCGTGTTGCACTCGAAGATGATCAGCGAGCCGGCAGGGCCGGTTGGCGCTTTGATACCGTAGTCATCCGCCATGGCTGCCAGGTCCCGATTGTTGGGAACACCAAGTTCCTGTTTTTTCAGCGACGACTGGTAGTTGTCCTCCGGTGTGCGGCCAACGCAGGGCACAAAGGTCTTGTGGGAACCGGGAATAAGCATCAGGGGGCCGTTGAAAGGCGTGTTGTCGGTGAGGGCGATGGAGAAGCTGACTGCCCGCATCCGTGGCATGCCGTCCTCGGCGTGCCAGGTTTCAAAATCCGAGTGCCAGTCAAAACCCTTGCCGTGGAAACCGGGTTTGAAGTTGATCCGGGACTGGTGGATGTAGGCTTCACTGCCCAGAAGCTGACGTACCATGGCCAGAATCCTGGGATCCCGGGTCAGCCGGTCGAATCGGTCCGACAGTTCGTGAATGCCAAAAATCGAGCGGATTTCCTGCTTGCCGGGTTCAGTAATGGTGCCTTCCGAGCGCAGAATACTTTCATCGTCCTCATAGCCCCGCAAATCCTCCCGGAACTGGCGCACCGTGGCCTGGTCGAGAAAACTGTCGAAGACCAGAAAACCGTCGCGCTCATACTGTGCCAGCTCAGTCTCACTTAGTGGTCCGTCGGAACGGTCCGAGCCGCTGCTGTGAACCACGGGATCCTGACGTTCAAAGCTTTTGGTGGGGCGTTCCAGGCGGGTGGGATAAAAGTCGTCAGTACGAGTCTCCATATTCGAACCTCCTTACTTTTATTCGAGACATCAGAACATTTTCATTTAATTCAGTGAGTTAATAACTCCAATTCGGAAATGCACCTGTAAAATGGGTTCAGGCGGACGTATTTCAAGGGCAAAAAAACCCGGGCCGAGGCCCGGGGATCAGGTGTACCGGATACCCTACCCGGTGAAGGCCAGATCTTCGGCGTCGAGCTGCATCAGGTTTTTGCTGGGGCTGAGTATGCTGGTGGCGTGGCTCTGGGCCCGGGGCAGCAAACGTTCAAAATAGAACTCGGTGGTGGCGAGCTTGGCCTGGTAAAAGCCGGTGGATTCCTCACCACCGTTATCGAGTTTATCCACAGCCACCGCAGCCTGACGCAGCCAGATATAGGCCATGGTGACGTAGCCGCTATACATCAGGAAATCGTAGGATGCGGAACTCACCACATCGCGATCCTTGCGCGCCGCGAGCATGATACGGACGGTCAGCAGGTTCCATTGCCCGGTCAGCTTGAGCAGTTCCAGAGCCCAGGGCCGTAGCCGTTTATCGGTGAGATGCTTACGGGCAAAATTGGCAATGTTCAGGGTGAACTCGCGCACCGCGCCGCCCTGGGTCATCAGCAATACTTTTCGTCCCAGCAGGTCCAGCGCCTGGATACCGGTAGTGCCCTCGTACAGGGTGGCGATGCGGGTATCCCTGACAATCTGCTCCATGCCGTGTTCGCGGATGTAACCGTGGCCGCCAAAAACCTGGACCCCCAGGTTAGCCGCTTCGCAGCCGAGTTCAGTGAGAAAGCCCTTCAGAATTGGCGTCAGGAAGCCGAGTTTGTCATCGTACTTTTCCGCCTTTTTATCGTCACCCTCGGTGAATCCCTCGACCATGTGATCGGCCAGGCGGGCCGCATAATACAGCATGGCCCGACCGCCTTCGGCGATGGCCTTCTGGGTCAGTAACATCCGGCGTACATCAGCATGATGGATCAGGCTGTCGGCGACCTGCTCCGGCTCTTTCTTGCCTGAGAGTGCCCGCATGGAGCGCCGATCTTTTGCATAGGCCAACGCCCACTGATAGGACAGCTCCGCCGGACCGACGCCCTGAATGGCGGTGCCGATGCGGGCGGTGTTCATGAAAGTGAACATGCAATTGAGCCCTTCATTCTCGGGGCCAATGAGAAAACCGGTGGCGCCATCGAAATTCAGTACACAGGTGGCCGAGGCCTTGATGCCCATTTTCTTTTCCAGGCTGCCGCAGACGACACCGTTGCGCTCACCGACATCGCCGTTACCGTCGGGCAGGAACTTGGGTACGATAAAAAGGCTGATGCCCCGGGTGCCCTTGGGGGCGTCGGGCAGACGGGCCAGCACAATATGGATAATGTTCTCGGTCAGGTCGTGGTCGCCAGAGGAGATGAAGATCTTGGTTCCGGTAAGCCGGTAGCTGCCGTCGGCCTGTGGTTCGGCTTTGGTCTTTACCTGGCCCAGATCGGTGCCACACTGGGGCTCGGTCAGGCACATGGTGCCGGCCCAGCGGCCGTCGGTCAGTGGCGCAAGGTAGGTCTGTTTCTGGTCTTCCGTACCATGAAGGAAAATTGTGTTCATGGCCCCCAGGGACAGCCCCGGATACATGGAGAAAGGCCAGTTGGCAGTACCCATCATTTCCTGTTTCAGCAGTCCCATGGACGCGGGAAGGCCCTGGCCGCCGTATTCCTCGGGCGCTGAGAGTCCCTGCCAGCCCCCCATGGCGTAATGCTGGTAGGCGTCCCGGTAACCGGCGGGTGTGGTGACTTCACCGTTGTCCAGTTTGCAACCTTCTTCGTCGCCAGAGAGGTAAAGTGGGCTCAGCACCTCTTCACAAAACTTTCCGCATTCGCCGAGTATCGCGTCCACGATATCGGGCGAGGCGTTTTCACTGCTGGTCAGGGTGGCGTAATGACCCGGGTAATCGAACACCTCGTTCAGCAGGAATTTCATGTCGCGCAGGGGTGCTTTGTAAACCGGCATAGCGGAATCCTCTGTGTCTTTCTCAACAATCTTGGGTGGGCAACCACCGTTCGTTGCCTTGTGTTTTACGCCAATACCCGGGCACTGCCATTGACGAAAAGCACCGGGCAGACTGTCAGAATGGACAATTGGCCGAGATGACGTAGCAGAGATCGTGGATTCCGGGTAATGATCGTTAAAGAGGCTTTCGGCGTATTTCCTTGCGCCGAGGACCCCCACATATTCCTGTTCAGAGAGTGTAAAAGTCATGCAAAGCCTGTTTACCGAGATATCGAAACGCCTCTCGACACCTATACTCTGGGTATTGTTTTCGGCACTGCTGCTCAGTGGCTGTGCCAGTCCCTCGCTCGAGGACTACGCCGACCGCACGCCAGAACTGGTCCCTGAAGAGTTCTTTACCGGCGAACTTTCCGCCCGGGGGGTGGTCAAGAATTTTTCCGGTGAGGTGATTCGCACCTTTGATGCGGATATTAGCGCGTCGTGGGATGACGAGGGCGTAGGCACTCTGGATGAGGTGTTCCGTTTCGATGACGGCGAAGTGCAGACCCGCGTCTGGACCCTGACTCCCGCGGAAGACGGCTACCATGCTGACGCCGGTGACGTGGTTGAACCCGGAACCATGCGTTGGAGTGGCAATGCAATTCACATGAATTATGTGCTCCAGGTGGCCTATGGCGACGGTACCCTGGACGTACGCATGGATGACTGGATGTACCTGATTACGCCCGACACGTTGATCAATCAGACCACCATGAGCAAGTGGGGAATCGACGTGGGCGAGGTGGTTCTGGTCATCCAGAAAAAGTAACAGACGACTAACCTGACCCCGAAATACCTGGAAATCCTATGTGGAAACAGTGGTTGATTGCGTTGGTACTGGTGGCTGTCGCTATCGGCGGCGCCTTTGTGTATCAGAACTTCGATGATGGGACCGCCGCCCAGAGCGGCCGCGAACGTCCCGCCAGCGCCGTTAACACCATGCTTCCGCAGATGGAGGCAGTACGGGATGTGGTCAACGCCGTTGGCAGTCTCAAAGCCCTGAACGCGGTGGAACTGACCACGGAAGTCAGTGGCCGGGTGGTGGAATTGAATCTGGAAACCGGCCGCCGGGTGGGGCAGGGCGACGTCCTGTTGCGGCTTGATGATCGCCAGGCCCGGGCAGACCTGCAGGTGATCGAGGCGCAACTGGCGGATGCCCGCCGACAGCTTGAAAGGGCACAGCGGTTGCGTTCGAACAACAGTATTTCCCAGTCCCAGGTGGATCAACTGAGAACGTCAGTCGATGTCGCCGAGGCTCAGCGCCAGTCAGCTCAAGTTCGTCTGGAAAACCACCGGATCGAGGCGCCGTTTGCCGGTGTGGTCGGGCTGAGTGACATCAGCGTCGGCGCCTATATCACTACCGGAACCTCGGTGACTACCCTGGATAACACCGACCGTATGGAACTGGGCTTTTCGATCCCGGAGCGTTTCCTGGGGCAGGTGAGTCTCGGGCAAGAGGTAAGGGGCGCATCGCCGGCCTATCCGGACCAGACCTTTTCCGGTCAGCTGGTGGAGTTGGGTTCCAGGGTCAGTGAGTTGAGCCGTTCGCTGCCTGTCCGGGCACTGATCGATAACCCGGATGGTCTGCTCCGGCCGGGACAGTTCATGTCTGCGACGCTAACACTCCGGCAACGGCAGGCGCTGGTAATCCCCGAGCAGGCGGTGATGATCCGGGGTGATGAACAATATGTGTTTGTGGCTGAAGACGGTGTGGCCCGGCGTGTTTCGGTGAGCCTGGGCTCGCGCATGCCCGGTTTTGTGGAAGTTTCGAACGGTCTGAGCCAGGAAGACCCGGTGATCGTGACCGGTCAGGACCGACTCAGCAGTGGGGACCGGGTTCGGGTATTGGAAGACGACAAAGCCATTCCCGAGAACCGTTTTATTACGGCCAGGGAGTCGTAACCGGTGGTCCTCTCTGACGTCTCCATCAAGCGGCCGGTGTTCGCTACGGTCCTCAGTCTTCTGATCGTTGTGTTCGGTCTGGCAGCCCTGATGGGCCTGCCGGTGCGCGAGTACCCGGATATTGACCCACCCGTTGTTTCCATCTCTACCGACTACACCGGCGCCGCGGCCGAGGTGGTGGATACCCAGATTACCCAGGTGATCGAAGGTGCCATCAGTGGCATTGAGGGTATTCGGTCGATCGAATCATCCACCGAGCAGGGCGAGTCCCGAACCAGTATTGAATTTACCACCGCCCGGGATGTGGATATTGCCGCCAATGATGTCCGTGATGCGGTGTCCCGGGTGGCCAACCAGCTGCCAGATGAAGCCGATCCACCGGTGGTGCGCAAGGCGGATTCCGATGCACGCCCGATGATGTGGGTGACCCTGCGCAGTGATGTCTGGGACAGTGCCGAATTGAGTGACTTTGCCGACCGGGTCCTGGCGGACAGGTTGTCGGTACTCGATGGTGTTGCCGACGTGCGTATCGGTGGCGAACGGCGCTATGCCATCCGGGTCTGGCTGGACCGCGAACGTCTTGCGGCTCGGGATATCACCGTGGCGGAAGTGGAACGGGCCCTGCGTGCCAACAACGTGGAGCTTCCGGCAGGATCGGTGGATTCGTCCACCCGGAATTTCACCGTGCGGGCCGAGGGCCGGCTGTCGAACGTGGAACAGTTCCGGGAGCTTGTGGTTCGCCGGGATGGTAATGATCTGTTGCGCCTGGGCGAGGTGGCCAATGTCCAGATGGGTGTGGAGTCGGATGTGAGCCGCCTGCGCGCCAATGGCCAGACCGCCATCGGCATGGGGATTATCCGCCAGTCCAAGGCCAACACCGTTGCGGTTTCCGATGCCGTCCGCGCCGAGCTGGAGAAGATCCGGGAGACACTGCCACCGGAAGTCACCATCGCGGAAAGCTACGACGAATCCATTTTCATTCGGGCTTCCATCAAGGAAGTGGTCACCACGCTCGCCATCGCAGTGTCTCTGGTTATCCTGGTTATCTTCCTGTTCCTGCGCTCCTGGCGGGCGACCCTCATTCCCGCGGTGACCATTCCGGTTGCGGTGATTGGTGCCTTTATCGGTCTGGGCTTCCTGGGTTTTTCCATCAACGTACTGACCCTGCTGGCGGTGATTCTTGCCATCGGCCTGGTGGTGGACGATGCCATCGTAATGCTGGAAAACATCCAGCGCCGGATTGACGAGGGTGAGCCCCCGTTGCTTGCCGCCTACCGGGGCGCGAAGCAGGTTGCCTTCGCCGTGATTGCGACCACTCTGACCCTGGTGGCGGTGTTCGTTCCCATCTCCTTCATGGGCGGCAACATTGGCCGATTGTTTGCCGAATTCGGCTTTACCCTGGCGGCGGCAGTGGTGTTTTCGAGCCTCGTGGCCCTGACCCTGGCGCCGATGCTGTGTTCCAAGTGGCTCAGGCACAGCCCCGAATCGGCAGAAGGTCATCGTCTCTGGGCCGCCAGTGAAAAGGCCCTGAATGGCCTGACCAATGGTTACCGCAGGCTGTTGGAGTTTTCCCTGAGGCAGCCGGGCTTGTTGCTGGGCCTTGGACTTGTCGGGCTGGTCATTGCCGCCGTGGTGTATCCGAAATTGCCTCAGGAGCTGGCGCCTACCGAAGACCGTGCCGTGATTATCATGCCCACCAGCGCGCCCCGTGGCTCAACGGTGGAATACACCGACCACTACGTTCGGCAGGTGGAAGAAACACTGCTCCCGTATCTGGACGAGGGGATAGCCAACCGTTTGCTTGCTATCGTCGGATTCCGCAATGAAGAGGACAATGCGTTCATGATCATGGGCCTGGTACCCTGGGAAGAGCGGGATATCAAGCAGCAGGAGGTGACCAGCGAAATCCGCAGGAAGTTGGCTGATGTGTCCGGCATCCGGACCGTGGCCGTCAATCCGGCGGGTCTGGGCCAAAGGGGTTTCAGCCAGGCGATCGAGTTCGTGGTGGCTGGTCCGGACTATGAGTCGGTTCAGGCCTGGAGCCAGGAGATCGTGGAGCGCGCCAAGGAAAACCCGAATCTCCAGAACTTGGATACTGATTTCGAGCTGACCCGGCCGGAACTTCGGGTGAACATCGACCGGGAACGGGCCGCGGATCTGGATATCACGGTAGAAGACGTGGGCCTCACCTTGCAGACCATGCTGGCTTCCCGGCAGGTAACGACTTACATCGATCGAGGCCGCGAATACGATGTAATCATTCAGGCGGAAGATGCCAACCGGGCAACGCCCGAAGACCTCGGCCAGATTTTCCTGCGGCCCCGGGAGGGCGGTAACCTGATCCCATTGCAGGCACTGGTTTCCGTGCAGGAGATCGGCGCCAACCCGGACCTCCGCCGCATCGACCGCCTGCCCGCTGTGGTGATCAGTGCATCTCTGGCGGAT
>MDTG01328978.1_pt1 | contig 11443 bp, 10 predicted proteins | sample 811421 | NCBI WGS metagenome assembly MDTG01 (sample SAMN05326645, study PRJNA326480) | marine metagenome | isolation source: seawater | place: Pacific Ocean: South East | collected 2011
ATTTATAGAAAAGTAATGCGCAACGCATTTGCCTGACCATCGGCAACATTTTAAGTTTTCAATAAAAATCGCCGGCGTGTTGCCGGCGATTTTCTATGAGTTCACTCGCAAAATACTTGCAAGCTGTATCGCTTCTAGCTTTACATAATTATTTAAAACGGCATTTTGAAGCCAAATGGGGCTTCGTTGCTGATTTGTGCTGAGATGTTGTTTTTAGGGGGATGTAGCGTTTTAGACATCACTTTCATCACTCTATATTACTCTTTATTACTTTACTTTTGGCCCCTATTTGGCCCCATGTAGTAGCGCCAAAATACTAGCTTAGAAAAAAAACACCTATTGTGCCATCATCTACAATTATAATTCCGCGAATACCTTCATCTCTCCATGATGGATTGAGCAAAGTGTACTAATAACTAAAGAAGCTTCAATCAAGTCCTCTTTCCAGCTGGCTTAGCTTTCACTTCTTTATACTTTTTCACTTTTCTCTTGAATGCTGCAAGATCGATATCGGCCATATTGATTGATATCTGCCCAGTCCCATGAACATGAGAAATCAATCGGTCATACTGTTGCTTATAAGGCGCTTGGATTGTTGAGCCACCGAACTCTCCGATATTACAGATAACCACATGCTGGTACATATGCCATTGAAGGGCCGAGGCCATGTTATCAAAAGTCGTCACATCACGGTTATGTGCAGAAACCACGAATAGCTCAGTTTTGTCTCTAAGGTCGGCAGCTAAGTTTATGTCCGTAGCATCGTAGCAGATGGCCGCCGAAATATTGAATGGGCCTTCAGTATGGCCTTTAATTTCTAATATATGTTGGCATGGACGGAAACTAGAAATCCCTAATGCGACCTCGTTAGCCGTCATATGTTGTTTACCTTGATCTCTTAGAATCCAATGCCGACCACTCTCTCGATAGTCAGGTATGAACCAACGACCAATGTTTACTAGTTTTCCCTGATGGTCTTTGAAAACTAATCCAGCAAATACTATTGCTTTGGTTTTGTCAGCTAACCGCTTTATCAAGTCCTGGTCATCTATATGTACTGATACTTCTGGAAAAACAATCAGGTCTGCGCTGCAATCACTGTTTTCACTATCAGCAATTCGCTTAGCTTCAAGTGTACGAATAGTTAGTCTGCATATTGCTGCAAGATGCGCTCTATGTTTAGCCCGTATCTTGGGGTTATTTAACTCAACATCAGAGGCACTAAAATCCGTGGTTTTTGGCACGATTTGTTGAACCGTGACGATCCTAAAGCCCCTATCGTCATTATGTGGGCGTTTGACTTCGGTAGGTATCGCTGGCAATGAAGATGTCTCGCAAATCAAACTGTTCAGTTTTGATAACCTGCCTTCCAGGCACTCTCTGAACGACTCTAAACTATCGATTCTATTTACATCGTCACTCTTTACAAAGGTTGACTCGAATCCAGGCCACTGAAGACAACGCATGAGGAGATCAGAAAACCAATCACTGACTGTAGAAAACTCTCCAACCAGCGCTTCAGGACTATGAATCATTCCCATACGTCTTTTATACCAATTACTCCTAAGTCCTTTATATGTAGTCGTTTTACCCTCTTTCCACAGCGTTCCGGTATAATCAGCCCCCCCTAATACAGCAGCTCTGAGTAAACAGCCTATCCAGTAAAGCACACCTTTATCGCTATCAGCTTCATTATCAATCCAGTCTGGGATTGCAAATCGTGGGTCTCTTTTGCATACCTTAGGCTTACAATCAACTCTATCTACATTTGTTTGCCAGATTTCGTTCCATTTGGCACCACCTATATCTACGCTTATGCCAGTAGGAGAACTTTCTATTATGTCTGGCTTATCGTCCACTAACTGAAGTAAACCTAGAGCTAACTTCAGGACACCGTGCTCGATTCTGAATCCATTCAGTTCTGAACTGATTACTTTTGATAAAATTTGCTTTCTGGGCTTTGGCAGCGAGCTTGACAGTGGCTCCGCCCATTTAAAAAAGTTTGTAATAGAAGTCTTCTTTTTCTTCTTTAATTGCCGCCAAATTGCTAACCAAAAAGGGCCTCCCCGCTTAGCAAAAACTTCTAACCTGTCCCTTGCGTCGTTAGCAGACTCACTGGTAATCGCTTCAAGCAAAAGTGCTGCATAAGTATCAAAGTTGCCCGTTATTTGGCCCGCGACCTCATACAAAGCAGCTCGCTTTGCAGAAAAATTTAAATTTGAATTAGCCAATATTTTGTGTAATTCGACTTGGATGGTATCTTCTTCAAAGTCTTTTAGTACAGGCTTATTGACAACCGCTAAGAGCATTAACGCTTGGCGCACCACAAAGTCATGATTTCTAGAGTCCGCAGCAATAACCTTCTGAGCATACTTAACGAGCAGTTCTATTACAGAAAATGGCTTTAAGAATGATGGGTAGTCAACGACTTGAAAATATCCATTAAAATCACTCGCACACCTGAAAAGATCTGCTAATAAATAGTCCATCATCCAAGCGGTCACTAAATCAGATTTGCCTGACTCTATTGAGAAACTACTTCGAGCGAACACAGCTTCAATAACAGGTTCAAATAAATCTTCATCAGGAAAAATTTCCAACGCTTTTCGTAATACAAGCCCTAAAGAAGGATCTTTCATCCACGCATAAATGAGTTTTTTAGCTAATAACTCATTCTCTGCCTCGCTTTTTCTAAACTCTAGTTCATCACCTTCATAGGTCATTTTCCGTTTACTTTTGACAATGCTCTCTAATCGATTCGCAGCAAATCGTTTCAAAGTATCTGGACGCACATCATGATCAAAATTAGCAATTGCCAATAACGATGAGTCAGGAATTGCGTCGTTTAGAAAACCTAAAGCTTCTGGCTCTATTGAAAGTAAGTTTTCAAGAATTCCAGAGATTGACTCAATGGAGTCTCTGTCGCTCGGGCCACTTAAGTCATTTTGAATGAGCTTAACCCTGTTAGACATACTTCCATCATTGTCTAAGTCTGAAAGAACATTTATCTTGGTCTTTTCAAAATTAAGCTCAAGTTTCTTCCCACCAAACCTTTTGAGTTTATCGTCGATGAACTTATTGACCGCTTCTTTCACAGCGCTAGCAGCATCACTGTCAGCTGAAACGACTATTCTTATGTCATCTACATAGCGGCAATAGTCATGTAACACGATATTGCTTTTTGCACTTAATTCGTCACCTAAACGCCTACCTACCTCTTTGTCAAATTCGTTGAGGTAAGCATTAGCGAAGAAACCTGAAGACACTAACCCCTGAGGCAAACCTAGCGCAATATCTCCAGGATTGAGTCCGATTTCTTTGGCTCTACTTTCGTCTTTTTCTCGCCACTTCCAATCGAAAGCAGTACGAACCCTGTCCCAAAAATGAGATTCAGGCTTCTCTGTATCGTGAAACTGATTTGATATTTTAATCAATCGCTCTATAAGAAGTTCATTATCAATGGTGTTATAAAACTTAGATAAGTCCAAATTGACGATAAAAACTTCTTCGTTGCCAGCAGTTACATTCGCAACTTCTCTTCCTAACACTAAAGGACGCTTAAGAAAATTTTGATAGTCAGTGAAGAATTTTCGATAAACCTCGCTGTTCCCCCATCGAAACCAAGCATTTCCGTCTTTCCAATCGCAAAGTAATCGATTTCCGTAACTATAAACTCTCTTCTCTCGAGCTTTCTCGAAACTTTCTTCTGAGCAATCTCCCTGCGCTGTTTCTACAGCATCAGCGAGGCACATCATCACTGCTGTAGCCCAAGTTTGATCTCTTACTTGTATATGGGCCAATGGCCTTAAGGGGATTTTCTCTCGCTTCGAATCTAAGGGATGCCAGCCCTCTTTACCGATCGTCCAATGCTCACTCTTAGCGGCGGGCACCAACTCCAGGTCAGATATTAATTGATTATCTTCTAGTTCTTGTGCCCATTTTTTTGCATTCTCTTCAATACAGAGAGCAGAAGTATCAAGCTCTAGCGTGTCTGCATACCAGTTAAAAGAGCGAATATAACCATGTGTTTTTTTCCATGCTTGAGCGATAATGACTTCATCGGTTAGGTACTCCAGTGTAGGTTTTAGCGCTCTATACTTTTCGTTAATTAATCTCATGTAACATCCTTATTATCGCGCTATCTCAATTCAGCAGTTGAACACTATCTGCCAACTTCGACTGCAAACCGCCCTCAACTTTTATTGATTTTGTAAGGGCATCACAAGTTCTCAGCATGACTTGTAACTTTTCTATAATTCTATTCTGCTCCTTAAGAGGAGGTACTGGTATTAACCAATTCCCGATTGCAACCATACTACTGTTAGCCTGGTTTGCAGTTCCTGTTGATTGGGCAAAAACTAAATCCAAAATTCGAGGTTCTTTAAGAGATAGATTAATAAATGCTGGAGATGCGGCTAAATGGGTCATATCATCCAAACCAGCCTGCTTTATAGCAGGTATGATGTACTTAGATATGATATCGGTTTCTGATAGCGCTTTTTTATTTACTGAACTCATACGTACTCCGTATACAGTTCACGTGAAGGGCCAATGACCGTGCTCTAATGAGAACTGGGTTGATTCCCTTCAGCGTGACGAGATAGTCCTTTTGTGCGATGCTCGCGTGTATTCGTCTCTTATTAGACAAAAGTATCAGAACACCGCTTTATTGTCACTCATACATCCGAAATGCCTGATTTGCGCGAACATCTGACTATCAAATCAACTTATGATTAAAGCGTAATAATTACGCGATTTTAAACTACTATCAAAAGCAGAATCACTCCAGAAATGAGCGGTTAAAGAAAAAGCTCTGCTGCAATCTCATAAATTCTCCTTATTTGGCCCTTTTTAAGGCTGAAGACACAAAAGGAGAACTACATGAAATGTAAGCGGCAATTTTTTATTGCATTGTTTGACGTACTTAGCTCACAACTAATGACTATTGGAGACATTCTGTTTGTGATTTTTGTCGTGCAACTAATAACTCGATTCGAAGTTGCAGAAAGTTATCCGTTTACCGGAATAAGAGGCTATATACTAATTTTGCTTATCTATTTATTATCACTTGCTTGTCACTTACAAAGTACAAAACTGCGAAAAAAATAGAATGTTCTTGGAGCACCCGCGGGGTGCTCTTTTTACACCGATCAACATTAGGTAAAGTGTATTTAAATTTAACTGGACTAAGAATCACTGTATTACCGGAGTTACTTTTATTAACGAAAGCAAAGTAAAAGAAAGAGTAAAACTATGGGTTAAATTTCAACCTTGTTTCTCGCATTTTATTTGTCGGCGTTGAATATTATTTTTTAAAGAAAAAAAACTTAAACAAGCTAACCCAAAAATAACAAAGTTCGTAAAAGACCTGGGTTCATTGACTGTTACTACATCACCATCACGAACAGCTAATACTCCCATGAACCAGTCCTGTGGATAGTCGGCCTGTAATCCTCCACTGGGAAGATATGCCCACGAATAATTATAACTGCCGAAATACTCGGATCTATAACCAGTCCAATACCATTCTGAGGGAAAAATATTGTCAAATTGCCCCCCTTCAAAACGCTTTGTCAAAAAACTTTCTCGATCTTCATTAAAAGTCACCCACTCATTTTGTGGGCCAGTTCCAAATCTATCGTAATAAGCTGGAATTTCGAAATCTAAATAAAAGAGCGAAACCAGTTCAGAGTTAGTCGTCAGCAAGTTGTAACCACAGTCTGTATTTGCGTAGGAAAAGTCGCAATCATCCGTTCCGCTTAAGTTGGTATCCCTAACCACTAACGTAGGTAGTCGCCAATCATCAAAGCCGCCATAACTCAAACTTTCAACGAACCTAGTAGCTGCATTAAACTGTAACAAACCGTCATCATCGAAACCTAATGTCTGTGCTATCTTACCATCGCCAATCCAAGTTATGTCGTTGCGAGTGTCATAGAACATATCGTTTCCACGATAAATTAGCTCTGCTTTTGAAGCAAAGGTCATCAAAATAATAAGCGCAGTCGCAGTTCTAAACATAAATCCCTCATGAAACTAACCTTCCTTACCGAAGTATAAGCAAATTCCGTATCGAAATGCACTCCCAATATTTCTCGCATACCAAAGTCATCGGCTTTGGGCATTTAGTAAAAAAGATTCCGAGTCAAAGCGGATTTGATTCTAATTAGCAGCGCACAACACCGACGGTGAATAACCACAAAGTCGGTACGACTTTGGAAAACAGCTTGAGCAAAGCTCAATAACAACTGCGCAGATAATAGTTTTGTGAAACAGAACTATTATCGGAGCCGGAGGCAGCATCGCAGATTTAGCCAGATTTCATTTTGCTTATGCAAAATTGCTTGTAATTACGGAGTAATTGCAAGCAACTGAAACACCAACGGTGTGAACTCTACGATGGGGTATTCAAAGCGCAGCTTTCCCTGAGTAGAGCCTGGTGGAATGTGGCTAAATCAGCGGTAGCTGACTCCGAGCAACACTTCTGTCGAATTCGCGCAGCAATGAGTGCCTGAGCAGCGACGAGTCGCGTCCGCTCAGGCTTGCAGAAGTGTTGCTACAACGAAGTTGTTTGTGTTTTTCGTCAGAAAATCACAATTGCTAAGCGTAGTGCTTAGCGTTGCGAAGCTTGGGCATAGTGCAAAGCATTGTGCCCCACCCTGCCTATTTATCCTCGTGTGAATCTATTTACTTTCGACGTAAAAATACAGGAGAAAATATGAACTACGTTGAAAGAGCAATTGAAAAATCACTGACGCATATCATTATAGCGGGAGCTTCAGATCCAGGTACTTTGGGAATGCAAAGAGAAAATGCCGTTCTGGCAATTCTCGGGGCTTTTCGAGTTTCCAGTAAGAGCGTATTACAACGTCACTTGGGACTTAGTCGAGAGGCAGTGAACAAACTCGTAAATCGCATGAAGAAAAAGCAGCTGATTACTTTGCACAGTTCTTTTGCGAACACTGATAAGGGATTTATTTTACTCACCTCACAAGGCATCAGAGAAGCTGAGTTTCTGTTGAATAGAGAGCTGCAACTTCGTTCTGATGCGAGCAGAATCAATGAGCGAAATTTAATACATGATCTCTCAGTTCAAATAGTAATTTTGGATTTAGCGAAGCGTCAAAAGATCACTGGATTCGCATCAGAGAAAGACCTCGCGATACTGCTTGAAAATCGAGGCAATGACCCGCGATTGGTCGATGGTTTAGCTGTAGATGCCGACACAGGATGTATTGTCGCAATTGAAATGGAGACATCTAATGCAAAGAATAAGGGGAACGGCAAGCTCCGAGAGAGCATCCTCAATAAATATTTACAAGAGCTTGAAGACACTAATGGCTTATATGAGTTCGTTTACATGTACAGCCACAGACAGCGCTTTTTGACTCAGATCGAAAAGGCCCATTCAAAGTTGTTTTCAGCTAATCGCTCACAGTTCTCTCGTGAGCAACAAACTTTACTGGCGAGCCGCATTAAGTTCAAAGCTCAAGAGTGTAATGTTATTTACGAACTCATGTTCAATAGTAAACGTCAGCTAGGCGACGACAAGTTAGAGTTAGTTCGGAAAGATTCATATCTACAACAGTTAGAAGAACTCGAAAAGTTAGCTCGCACAACTGGAGACAGAGTTATTCAAATCCGCCGTGACGGATTCATAGAAGCAGGAAAGTTAATGGGGTTGATTGAATAACAAAAACTCAGTTTGACCTATAGGGAGCCTGATGGCTCCCATCTTTTGTCCTCTATTGCTTCGACAACAAACGCAAATCGCGATGATTATTGCTCATCATCTACACCCAGCACCTCTTGGCTGGCTGCGAACCGTGGCAAAAGCGCAGTCGAGGTTTACCGCACCTTCAATATTATTCCCATATGACAGAAGAATATGGCTAAAGAAAGTAAGACTGTGGTTCTGCATACACAAATATGTAGTCACCGTCCTGGATAAATTTCTGTTTACAGCGCTTTGTGTATCCCTTTCTGTCAAAATTTTTAAAAATTCATCACAAACGAGGTAATCATGTCGATTACGGACATTAAAAAAACGAAAGCTCCAAACCTTGGAACTACTTACTTCCGTCTTGAATGTCTAGAACGTAGACTTCACATTGCAATACGCTGTAGAGACAAGACTTATAATTCAGAAATCATTCGTCAAGAAATAATTTCAAACTATGACATTCACTGGGAAGAAAGAAGCAAAATTGTAAAACAAGCTGAGGAGCTAGCCGAAAAGTTATGGGACATAAAGCTGTCAGCAACAGCCGCATTAGAACCATACATACCACATGATATGCGCTGTGACTTTGAGAATGATGCAGCAGAGGGACTAAATGAATGTCTAGCAGAAATCCGAGCTACTAAGGAGTCTATAGCAGCACGTTACGAGAGTTGGTAGGTAGACGAATAATTCGCTTACAAAGCCCCTAGTTAGTTAAAGGACTAACTAGGAGTAAAACAAATGAGAATATACTACGAAAGCCTTTTCAACGCGTGCCTGAAACTAAGCGGGAAGTGGATGTCGCTGAGCAATGCAATAATTGCTATTGCGACAGTCAATACACTCTGGAACGTTGCATTTTTGCTACTGGATTATCCAGAGTTCATTGAATACCAACCCCTTTCGAATAGACTGTACCTAATTGCTTTCGGGTGTCTTGGGGTCGGTCTAGCTCTAGCGTTAATTGCGTTTTTTGCTATGCGAAAATTGGAAAGCGAATGATATTGAGCACCCGTGAGGGTGCTTTTTTAGTTCGACGCGTCAAGGCCACAAGACTTTTAGGTGTTTAGCTGTAATACCTCAAATATTATCTCACAGTTTCGATGAATAAGTTTCGATGAATAGGTTTAGACTCCATCTGACAGGCAGCTATGAGCGTAAAGCGGACGTTGGACATAACTTTTGCGCAAGTCCGCTTCAGACAATGAGCGGACGTTTAACGACAACAGCAGAGGCCGAGTGAAGCGAGGCTGGCTGGCCTTTTTATGATTGTTGCATTTAGGTTAACAGCCCAACCAAAAAATCAAACATATCTTTCAACATATTAATAAATAGCTTTTCTGATTTTTCGGGTAAAATAAATATCAAAGCTGCAGTTGAAACCAGTGAGGCGATGAACAATAAGACCAACGACTTAAACTCCTCTTTAAAGTTTTGAGGCTCATACTCAGTAAATAAAACATAAACACCAAGAGTGAGTGATATCACCCCTGACAAACTGATAGCAGCCAAGCAAAGTACGAATAAAACAAACAACATTCCAATCAGATAAGGGGTAAGGAAATATATACCAAAAATTACTACAGCGACGACAAGTATCCCAAGAAATAAGTCTATGGTATCTTTAATAATTCCTTGATCTTTGTCTTCGTGAGAGTTTGCGTTAACAGCATCTTTCTTTTCATCTGGTTGCATACCTACATTCCGTTGTGAGATAGAAAATTTGGATACGCATAAAATTTAAATGATGCGAACCCTAAGAACCGTAATATGAATACATCACTGAAAGCATAGTACAGCTTTGCGCATCGTAGCCATAGATTTTGGCATTCGCTAAAGAGATAAGCGAAATATTCCGCTATGCCGAAGGTCCGGTATACGTACTATTCTGCCGTACAATTACAAATATTTGAACGGCAGCTTCTGGCACAAACCGGAAATCGCGCGTAGCAAATTGTCGTTATTCGTACACTCAAATCTGCTATGAGCGTAAAGCGGACATTGGATATAAATATCCCTACAGACCGCTTCAGACAAGGAGCGGACTGTTTGGTTTGTGACTCAGAGTTTCTGGCATGAGCCAGAATTGAAATTTGTTTACGCAAAATCGTTTCCCAGAGCAATAGGCTACCTATAAACCACTTGAACCTTAAACAGCTAACCAATTAAAAGTCTTACGAGTCAGCTAGCCAGCGCATTATGTTCAGTAAAAACTCTTCATTTTGTTCCGCACCGACAGAGCGTAACCCCATCGTTTTGCCCGTACTTTCAACTAATTGAGAAGAGAACATCATGCCTTCAGAAAAAACTGCTACACGCCCTTTACCTAGTTCTAAAACAGCACCTTGACTCCATCCTGACATTGGAATCCTTGGTGTATCCGCGTTAACTTGAAACGGTATTTTAGGTTCTGTAGCAGTGATACCGTCGCCTAAATTCAATAAAGATATTGCTTTTTCGGGAGCTTTGAATGCTGAGCCACCAAACGATCTTACCTTTAGTATATCGAGTGATGCACTATTAATACTTTGTAGAAAAAGAGGTTGTGATTTTTCATCTATTTTTTGCGAAATTTCTCTATTGTAAGTTGTTGCGTGTTCAGCAAGCGATAGATTGACTTTGCTAAAGGTTGCGTTTCCAACATGTCCATTGATGAATTGAAAACCAAGTGCAAGTGCCAGATTTTCTATAGTTTTGGGAAACGGAGTGTGGTCAGCAACTAAAAAAAGTGAGCCGCCGTTCAGTATCCAGCTCTTGAGCGCTTCAACTTCATGGTCGCTCAACGCTTCTCCATATGGTGGAAGCCAGTCCTGTCGCTTTCTGTCAAGCGCGTTTGCAATTACTAAAATATCTACTTGCCTTAGCAGATTTTCTGTAATTGCTTTATCATTCGAACTGACCTTGAATCCGTCACTTTCAAGAACTTGCGCAAATGGCTTATATCTGCCGCTCATCGTCAAAAAGTTATTATGTGCTTCGTCTATTAAAACAAGTGGACCACTATCAGAGGAAAAGTGTGCAACTCTATCTTTAGGCCTGAAGTCAGGGTCAGATTGTTGAGGGCTATCAGAACAGGCTAACAACAATGTAGCAAGGCCAAAAACAATCAAGCTACGAACTAACTTCATTTACATCATCCTTTGTAATAATCTGATAGCGATTAACATTAAAATTTCGCGGCGTTAGACCATACCATGAAAAGTGTTTCAAAGGGTAATTCACATATCAGAAGCAAAAATAGACGTAATTCAGTAGCCGCTCATTGCGCCGTGCAGTGTTTCAGTTTCCGCTTTACGTACTGAGCTCCCCTACAGAGAGCCTTGATGGGCATCAAAAGACAAACAGCGGACGGTCAATAACGCCCTGTTAACAGCTTGTTATGTACCATTAATCGTATTCGCCGTAATCAGGTTCTAATGTACCAAAGTCAACCGAAGTTATAGGGTTTACCACCTCAACTTCTTCAACATCCAGAGCATCTAAGTCGCCAGTTAAATCGCCACATACTCTAACTAAAATCTCAGAAGTAAATTGTTCTTCGGCAGTAACTGAAACACCACCAATATAAACATGATCACGGTCTATTGAATCGTATTGAGATAGTGAGAATTCACCTTCAACTGCATGTTCCGGCCCATTCCGATCACCCATTTCGGTTCAATCCGATCACTGATTTCGGTCTAATCCGATCGCCTATTTCGGAGTTATCCGATCAAAAAT
>MDTG01037769.1_pt1 | contig 11442 bp, 18 predicted proteins | sample 811421 | NCBI WGS metagenome assembly MDTG01 (sample SAMN05326645, study PRJNA326480) | marine metagenome | isolation source: seawater | place: Pacific Ocean: South East | collected 2011
ACAGTTCGGTAGGCTGATAAATGAGAGAAGAAACAGGCTCCTCCCATTGCAGCCACGGTCAATCTAAGCCATAAAGGTGCTTTCATTGTAGCCCCTGCATAGATAAGAATGGGCGAACCTAGCATCGCAAAAACTCGTTGTCGTTGCATTATTCGTTCGGTGTCAGCATCTACACAAACGGCTGTCAGGACACCGTTATCTGCGTGTTGCGTGGTAATTTGAGGGTCTGAGGGTATCAATCCAAACATACTTGCTCCGTAACTCTGATTTAGAATAACATCATTCGATACAGTTTGGAAGATAGCACTCAATTTCGTGTGCTATGTAGCAAAGCGATTTCAAAGAAGATAAAATAGAAAAGACGAGACCTATCCAAGGAGTAGGATATGATTGGCTTTTTTCAAAGTATGTTCAAGGGTGTAAGCGATGATGTTTCATCCAAGCGAGTGATCACATTTATGTCGTTCCTTTGCTGTATGTTTGCCTTTTTATGTAATGTTTTTATTTCTATACCACTTGAACCCCATATTTTCGATGGAATGTTGTATTTGACAGGAGCAGGTTTGGGCTTTTCTGCCTTTGAGAAGTTTTCTCCTGCAAAGCATAATAAAGTAACAGTACATCATAAGGATGTTGAATAATGCTAGAACTATCTTCAAAAATTGCTTCTTTACCTCAACAGTTACAAGAGCAATTGAGCATTTTTCAAGACTTGTCTTTGGGACAACGCATAGCCTTGAGAGCCGAGGTTTTGAAACGAATAGTTGCTCCAACAATGAACTTACGAGCAGTTTCATTGGGGTTGGCTTATTACATTTCAACCAAGTATCAATTTCTATCACAGGACAGACAACTTGAGATTGCAGGTGCTTTGATTGGTGGTCATCTTGGTTATTACTCAATTGAAGCCTTGAAAAACAGCAATAGATACATTGCTACACCTTTAGAAGAGAGTTTGATTGCAGCCTTGGGTGGGTTGTATGGTACAGAGTTATTGGTGGCAAACAAAGGAGAGATCAAAGACACTTCTCCTATTTTGCAAACTTACAATCTTTATGTTCTGTTCTCTCATTTATTGCCTGTGATCCTCAGAACTCGTGCAATTGAGCAATTTGATGAACTTTATCCACTCGGAGGTGAGTGATGCAAAGTATTCCCGAATGGGTTTGGAAAGTCTTGTCTATGTTGATTGTTCCCATTTTCTTGTGGGCAATTGGTACTCATATGACTGTAAGTCAAGATGCCGTTCGCATAGGTCAATTGGAGCAAAAAATAAGCCAAGCCGAAACTACATTGGATGCTCAAAAAGAAAGCCTATACAGTACCAAAAAAGACATCGAGATCCTCAAAGTTCGTTTGGACTATGTAGCCAAGGGCATAGATGACATCAAAGGAATGTTAGAGGAAAAGAAATAAGATATATCGGTCTCTTTGGGAGATAACAATGTATGTAGATCCAACTTTCGTTCCTCCCGAACAGTTACGAGCCGTTCGGAAAAGGCTATCGGAAAAATCTCCAATAAACGGCTCCCCCAAGACCAAGGAAAGCCAATCCTCCAAGGATGAGGGGAAAATTAAATCGCATTGAGCGATCTACGGCTTTTCGTACAGCAGGGTCGTACTGTGTTTCAAGGATGAACTCTCTGAGATAACGATTGGGGTCTTCCGACATTTTCCATTGCCCACCAAAGGTGTAGGTGTAAGGCAAAACTTGTTCGTTAGTCAGATCGGGTTCAATTGTTTTTCGCCAAGCCCCACCTACAGATCCTGTTCGGTCTACTCCGTGGGTACAATGAATAAGGGTATTCCCCTTTGTGAGCATCTTCTTTATGGTTTCCCATTTGTCGGGTGAGGGAGGACGAGAAGAAATGTAAGCAGGAAAGTATTCCAAACCCAACTTTTCAGCCCACAACGGCTCACAGGGAACTTGCATACCCCCACAGTTGAAATTGGGATCTTGTTGGTGCTTCATACTATCCTTTGCAAGGTTCACAACTCGTTTGATGCCGTATCTTTTTTTCAGCATTTTGAGTTGTTCAAAGGAAGCAATTTTTCCCGAACGATAGTTGTTGTTTCCACTCAAAGGAGCAAACCTGTCGGGAGGGGTGTCGATAGGATCTATGATTTTATTCGACTTCCAATCGTGATTTCGGACGAACTCAGTTGTATCGGTAATGCCTTTCATTTGACCTCCAAAGCAGAAAGAGCATCAAAGAGCATCTGAGCATCAGGGTGGAGATAACGAGCCGTAGTTTCAAGGCTACTGTGACCCATAAGGGCTTGTAATGTTCTGAGATCCATCCCCCCACGCAAAGCATTGGTGGCAAAAGTATGTCGCAAAAGGTGAGGAGAGAGTTCTTGCAGGTCGTTCTCAGACTTTATCTTGCGTGTCCATTTACGGATGGCAGCAGGGCAAATCGGTGTACCCCTATTGGAGTTGAATAGCCATTCACCACCAAGATGGTGATTTTCAAGGTACTCATCGATCAAACTGGATGCCTTACTGTTCAAAGGAATAAACCGTTGCTTACCACCTTTACCCCGAAACAAGAAACCACGCACTCTTCGCTTGTTGGTAATGTCCTGTGTACGAAGAGAGCAGGCTTCTTGAATACGCATCCCTGTTTCGGGTAGTAAAAGCAAGATTGTTCGTGCAGGTTCGGGACAGTTGTTGGATGCTTTTTGGAAAACTTCAAGTTCGTCCTCTGTGAGACTGTCTCGAAGTTTATTGGGTTGACCTTTTGCTTTGGGTAGTAAGTCATCTGCTTCCTCACTACTCAAACCTTTTTCAGCCATCAGATAATGTTTGATTGCTGCCCTCATAGGCAAAACCGTTCCGATGGGAGTATCCGAAGATATGTTCTCCCTCAGAAAAGTAATGGGATCTTTTCGCCCCATACGAGTAGCAATGCTTTCGTAGCATCGTCTTGTCGCAGGAGCGAGTTGCCGTTGTTTGAGGTGTTCAGCAAAAGACATTATTTATGAGCCAAGGCTCCCAAATGCAATGCACCGTATCCCCAAGGTCCTCTTGCTGCGTGAGGGTAGGCTTGAGTTTGATCAAAAGCACTATGAGGGTTTTGGTGAATGGCTCCCATCTGCAAGGCTCCCATATGCTTTGGGTTTTGATGGATGGCTCCCATCTGCAATGCACCGTAAGGATTAGTATGCAAAGCACCAAGATGAATACCCGATAATTCGGCTGCTGCTTCTGTTACTTTGGCTTCTTCCTTTTTCATTCCACCAAGGGCTTGAGCGATTGCTTCACGGAAAAGGTAGCCACCGATGACACCAATGGCAAGAGATTTATAGTCGATGTTCATAGTTCAACTCCATTGAAACTAGGGGTTATCACTTACAAGCATACCCTATCTTGATTTACATAACATCCTCTTTTGAAAAATGGAGTGCTACAAATCTCCAAAAATCAAACATAGCACTCAATCTTCAACTTTACTAAGAAAGTAAAGGCTGAGAAAAGAATAATTGGTTATTATAGAACAAAAGGTTAATTTTTCGGAGGTCTTTGCAATGTATCGCAACCAATACCAAAACTATAATCAGAACGGTGGCTATGCTGCCCCAAACAACACTCAAGCCAAACTTGAAATGCCTACAATGGGTGATCTTGGTGGAAAGCAAGGTGTTCCTTGGGTAAGATTTCCGTTCTATCCTACCTCACCCTTTACTTCAACTAATCCAAATGTAGGAACACAGGTTCGCTTTTACGGGGCAACTTTGCTCTCTACAGATGCAGATTACACCGAAAATCAAGAGAGTATTCGTACCGTTCAGTTTGACATCCCGTGCCGACTTATTGCAATCAATGCAGGGGCAGTAGACAGTAACACCGATGCGACCACTTTTGAAAACCTGTTGAACTCATTCTTATTCCGTATGGAATACACCACAGGAGATAAGTTGATGACTGCTGCTCGTCTGGCTTCTACCGTGGTTGGATCTATGGAAAACCCAGGGGAGATCGGGGGATCGGGCTATACGATTGATCAAGGAGCATCGGTAGTTTTGGGGATCACACCTCTTGCCAATGCACCTGCAAACTTCCGTATTGACATCACACTCGTGTGCCTTGAAATCCGAGGAAACCGAAACTTTATTGGGGGATAGGGAATGTCTTATCGCCTACCATCGCCATACAATCGAAATCAACAGTTTTCAACGCAAGGTCAATTCAGAAACCCTGCACAAACTGTTCCTTTACCTCAACCTGCAAATATGCCTGTGGGATGTTGGTTCGGAAATCGTATTTCGATTACATTGAAACCCACTTCGGCTGTCGATGCTGATAGTGAAGTTTTTTGGGCTAGTCCTATTTTCGATCTACAACCTCAATTGCGAGGGTTGAACCCATCGGGAACAAGCACGACCCAAGGAAACACAGGACCCAATGCAGTTCCTATTTGGGGTGGTGGAGGTCGTTTACACATTCAGATCAGCAACTTGCGTTCGTCCAATACTTCTTTGACAAACCTTAAATTAACCTCAAGCGAGTTTGCCAATGTATCTGATAGTGGAAAACTAGCCCAAGCCTTGGCAACATCCGATATAACCTCTCAACTACAACAGGAAACGGATAGTGTAATCCTGCATTATGCTCCTATTGGTGAGGGTATCCCTGTTCGCTATTGGCGAGTAAAATTACGATTTTTCCGAACAGCCGATACAAGCCCCTCTTCCAACCCTCCGACATTCTTTGTTGATACTGGATACTACTGATGCCTTTATTGAACCAATCATCTGTTGGGGCTTCTACAGTCACCTCTTCCATTTTGGACAGCCAAGATACTCAAACTTTCACAACCGACACAACATCGGTTGAACTTTTTGTCGATCAGTTGCCCAACTTGGTCTTCTATGCTGTACAAACAGCAGGTACTACACCTTGTGAGTTTACTCCACAGGCTGCATTGCGTTCGACAACGGGGGGAGGTGGAGAACCACAATTGGACTACTTGGATTTGAGTGGACCTGTTCTTATGCCTGCCAACGGAGTTCCAATTTTACTTAATTTTCGATTTCCTGCAAATTACATTCGTTTCAACTTTACAGCCACGGCAGCAACGCATACGGTCAAGTTTGTCCTTGCAGGGTTCAGCCCCTAATGGAGACCAACTATGAGAATGACAGATGATGGAATACAAAGACTAATCAAGTCTGAGGGAGTGCGATACCAAGTTTACGATGACAGGGGTGGAGCAATCATTGCAGCCTATGAAAATGCACGAGGTTATCCAACCATTGGGATCGGGCATTTGATCCGAGACAATGAGAGAGAATACTTTTCACAGTTTCTTGGGGGTCGTTCAAAAATGACCCACGAACAGGTGACTGACTTGTTACGACAGGACCTACCAAAGTATGAAGACCCTGTTGCCAAGAGAATAGAGAAACCCGTTACCGATGAAATGTTTGATGCTTTGGTTTCTCTCGCATTCAACACAGGACCTAACTCTCGTTCGGTCAAAAGTGCCATAGAAGCCATCAATAATGAAGATTACCAAGCAGCATCCGATGCCATTCGGAGTGGACCTCAATCCTCCAAAGGAGTGAAAATGGCAGGTCTTGTAAAGCGACGAAATGAGGAAGCAGATTGGTTTTTGTCGGGAGGGCTACCCACAGGCATACGACTGTTCGGTACTCAAGTTCGTGCTCTCCCCATACTACTGGGAACATCAATTGGTTTGCTCGGACTTGCTTTGTATATACGAATGGCAGAACCCGAATGGGCTGCATTTTTGACGAGGAAACGATAATGAAAAAAGTGCCCAATTATATTGCCAAAACACCACGCAAACGAGCCGAGGGGGTTTATGTCTTTCCACGAAAGAAATCCTATCCCATCGGAGACTTGTACCACGCACGGGCTGCATTGGTGTTCGCTCTCAGCCCCACAAACAGTTCTTCAAGAGCCAAAGTGGTCAAAGCAGTAGCCAAACTATATCCTCAGTACAACTGGGCTTCTTGGTGGAATAGCAAGCGAAAGAAAGGTATTCCCACTTGGGGTCAGATCGTAGGGAAGAAGACAACTGCATTGGCAGCCAACCCACGCAGACGAAAAATAAAGTCTATGGATGAATTGAACAAGTTTATGCACCCTTGGTTCTATGAAAACTTTCGCATACTGAGTGACAGCGATAATTCATCTTATGGTGAAACCATATGGATCTCTCCAAAGTTGGGTTTCAAACTGACACGCAAAAAAAGAGCAGGAACACTCAATCCTTTCAGATGGGAGCATTCATCGGGAGCGACAGGTTACGGAAAGTTTTTACCCGAAGCAATCGAACAGATGAAAAAGGTCAAGAGCAACCCACGCAGACGAAAGAACTCCTCTCACGGTCAGCCTGTCAATCCTCATTCAAAACGATGGACATTGACTACATTTAGTGAAAAATACTTTGGTAAAAATTACAAGTCTATTCCTATGCCCGTACGGAAAGAATTTTGGAATGATTTTCAGTATGAATTTGAGGAGCCGATCAACATATATATGAGAATGACATATCGAAGTGGAGAGGTAAAAAAGGCTTTGAAAGCCTACAAAAACCCACGCAGACGAAACAAAAATCCCAAGTCAGATGAAACTGCCAAAGCAATTAGGCTTATGTTAGCAGAAGCAAAGAAGTTTGATCAGATGGGTTTGCTATTCAATGTCGAAAAGAACGAAGTTCCAGAAAATATAGACTATGGCGAAACCGTTTATTCTCTAATGTTATTGTATTCAAGCAATTTTAATGTGAATGAAAAAGACCTTGCCGAAGCCTTAGCAAATGCCTATCCAGACCATTTCCCTCGCAGACGAAAGAACTCATTCGCCAAAAAAGCAAGAGAAGCAGGTGTAAGTGCGTTGAAAGGAGCCAAAAAGGCAGGCAAGGTAGTAGCCAAGCAGAGTAAAATTGCAGGCATCAATGCTTTGATACTCAAAGAGAAGAACAACCTCAAATACTTGCTTACCTGTGGAAAGAAATTAGAAATGTCTCCCTCGCAGGTGAAAGCAACGAAAGAATACAAAAAGACTGAACGAGCCATTGCCAAACTGGAAGAGCAGTTGAAAAAAGTCAAGGCTCAAGTCATCAAAAATCCAAGGAGCAATCCAATGAAAAAATCTTTACGAGATCGCATCACTCTAGCCAACAAATACATTCAGTTTGCAATGGATCACGAGATATGGGGTCAAGAAACAAGTGTAGATTGGTCGGGTGTTATCCAGTTTACGCATCCTATCAAAATCAGCCCAACAGGACGAACAGTCACAATCAAGTACACACAGCCCTATGCCCTATCGGGTGGCTACGGTGTCAACGCAAGGAACTTTAGCGAAACACTTTATCCGAACAAGTTCGATGGCGAAGAAGAGATCCGATACATAATCAAGGGTCTCATATCTGCAATCAAAAAAGGTGCAAAGGATGAGGGTTGGAAGATTGGTAATAAAGGACTGGACTTTACTGCTGTTCATTGGAAAGACATAGCGAGAAGTGGCTCAAATGACCCCAAAGATTGGAAAAAATACACCCTTAATTCAAGCACATCACTCGTACCCAAGCCCCGAAAGAATACCCGAAGACGCATTCGCAAGTATTCTCTGAGAGAAAACGATGCTCCAAGTGCAAAGCAAAAAAAGGCTCGTGCTCAAGCCAAAAAAGCAATGAACTTATACCAAAGTGGACAAGCCAAAACTTTGAAACAGGCTTGGAAGATGGTACGCAATCCAAGACGAAGACGATAAAATGAAAGAGAACCCCCCCACATTCGATCAATGGTTATGTAGAGTGATGAAACGGAACAACATCAAGGCTTCAGCCCTTGCAAGTATGTTGAAATGTCATCATAATGTTATCCGTTCGTGGCAAAGGGGTCGCAATCTTCCCAATGGCTATTCTATTGCTAACCTTATCGTTGTATTATCAAAGGAGACCAATGAGGAGTTCACAATACTTTGTGAAACTTGTTTTGATGCACTCATAAACCACCATAACCGACAATGAACCCTTTACTCTTTACTCAAATCGATCAGTATAAATCAGCCGTAGAGCAAGGTATTCGCAGACAAGACGATGCAATGCTGAAAGAGGGGTTAGAGGGGCTGTCATACTTGTGTGGTCGGCTTGTGAATGACCTTTCCTCTCAAGAGAACAATGGAATGTTCCATAATGGGGTAAATATGCTTCTTGGGGCAAGAGAAGCAATGATAGCAGGTAAATCTCGGCTCCCTCAAAAATCTCCTTACTTTGTAGACCCCTCAAAAGCGAGTGAGTGGGTGTCTTTTGATGGTGAAATCAAGTACCCTTTGGAAACTCGTACCTCTCCCATTCCCAAAGCAGGGGAGGGCTTGTTTACAACCAAGGCAATTCGGAAAGGTGAGGTCATCGGACCAAGCCGAGTAAAGGTAGCAAATACGGGCGAGTTTATGTCTGATTGGCGAAAGTTCCCCATTGCAGCAATGACCAATCATCACCCAATTCCAAATATGGATATAGTACGGGCAGATCCTCCCGTAGGTTGTGATCCATCGTTCGGGCAGACTTGTTACTTTGTTGCCAATCGTCCCATCAATGCAGGCGAAGAACTGACCTCAGATTACCGAGACAAGGGATGGGCAGAATGGGACTACTACAATCACTTATCTTTACCCTTTGACGAATGGGACAGAGGTGCTTTGAGTTCAATGCCAAACCCTCCTACTCTTGTCAATGACATTATGCAACGACCCTCGTCTTATACTGTGCCGTTGGGCATCACAGGAGGTGCTGCATTGGTTGCTGCATCTCAATATACCAAAGGGGTTACTTCTCCTTTACTCGGTCTTAGTGGACTACTATGGACTGGTTATGCTGTTTGGAGGAGCCAAAATGGAAAATGAACAACAAGAGATAGTTGATGAAATGTTGAAATCAATTCGAGAAAATGCAATGAACAACATTCTCGATCTGTTGGATGAAGCAACAGGTTTGGCTATGCTTGGTAGGGTTGAAAAAGTACAGACTGTAACCCAAAAAGCCATCATTCAAGTTGAGATGGTATCCGATGCTTTGGCGAACATTATCGTGAGGGCTTACGGGGGCGAAAAGGCATCCATAGCCAAGGTTGAAAATAATCAACTTCTTGAACAAGTCAAAGAGACATTTATTGACAAAATAATGTTGGCTATACATATTCGCAATGCAATGGATAAGGGTATTCCCGAAGCATAAAAAAGCCACCAACGAGGGTGACCTTTTATTGTGGGGGAGGTGTGGCTATGGTGTGGTTTATGTTGCTACTCCTCTCCCTTGAGAGAGCACTCAATGGACAACGGAACATCGCCCCTGTGCTTCAAATCGGGTGGTTTGCTGAGACCTCTTCCATCGCTTGTTCCCAAGCCTGCTCTGCATCCTCTTCATCTACCGAGAGGACAAACATTGGATTTTCCATTGCTACGAGTTCGGGGCTGAAATAAGTAGGTTCAAGGTGATCCAAACTGTCTTGGTCGTGTTGGGTTTGACCGTACATTGGATAGGCATAAATAGTGGGCTGAGAGGAGCATATGTGGGTTCTTTCGTTATCATCATAGAGCCACACTACTCCTTGCCATTCAAAAACATAAAACTCAAACATTATAATCTCCGAGGACATACCACACAAGAACATTACCTACGAAAACAAAGCAATGCCATAGAGAGTGGAATATAGGGTAATTGATTTTGCCAAGCCGATAAACGATAAGGGAAACCAACAGCCAAGCCACGCATCCCATAACTTGTAGCCAAGTTGTATTTATGAGCAAGTAAGTGAAGATGAACATCAGAGAGATAACGCATAGGCTGTGATCGGCTTGTCTCCAAAACAAATTGGTTTCCTTGGAACGGTGGTAAAGATAAGAAGCAATGCAGTTCCCCAACAATACGCACCCCAACAGAGTAAAGCCTGTGAAGAAATACAACAGGACATTCACAATGAAAAGCAAGTGTGTGTAAACAATGGGATCAGACAGGGTTCTCACTAACTCTCCGTGGGTGCAAACAAAGCAAGCACAATAATGGTGAGTACAATTCCGATAAGTGGGACAGTTATATCCATTTTATTTCTCCGATGGTGATTTGGTGTAACCATCTTTATACCATCCCCCACCTTTCAAAGCAAAGGAAGATCGAGAGATCAATCGTTTCATTTTCGTTTGGCAACACTTGGGGGCAGGATCATCGTATCTTTGAAGAACCTCTTGTGTTTTGCTGCACTTATCGCACTTGTATTCATACATTGGCATTAGGTTTATCCTTTTTTCTTTTCAGCCAAGCCCATCGCTTTCGCTCTGAGAGGTAGTTTTCGTTGATGTCGTTTTCGTATGCTTCCTTTTCTGCACGGATCTCCAAATAGGCGAGACTACCATTCTTGTAGTTCGCATACCCAAGTACATAATCCCAAAGGTACAAGCATAGGAAACCAAGAAACCCAGTTTCAAGGAACTGCTGAAAGTGGATCGTTTCGTGTCTTTTCGTCCTTTCACTCATCTCTCCTCGGCTGAGTACAATGAAGCCTAGTGTGATTGCTCCAATCTCAATAGGAGCAAAATAAGACAGCCATATAGGTATCTTACTATTTTCGATGAATATGGGTTTCCAATCTTTCATACAACACTCTTGAAGAGACAACACAGTATTTCATAATGATCGTTTTTCCATTGAGCAGGGAATAGGTCATACCGTTCTGCAAGGTCTTGAATGTGTCCCCACAGGTGTTGAAAGTTATCAAAGGAAAGGCATTCGTTTGCACCCCCGAAGCCTGCTCCTGTGTCCCATAGTAACCATCCATCCTCATACCGTTCGGCTCTGAGTTCTTGTTGTCCTTTGATAGTAATGGTCAGATCATCTCCCTCTAAATGGACTGAAATGTCGTCTACACATAGTGACCGAATAAATACATTGCTCATACCTCGTTCCCCCAACAAGTCCATCCTGTTACCTGTTGCCGAGCAAAAAGTTCTATTTTGCTTTGAGTAGGGAACATTTTTTCAATTCGTGATCGAACCTCATCGGGTTTTTTGCTATGTTTTTCCCTCGGATGTTCAATGTATTGTCTTATGTTTCTTGCCCCTCGTGGTTGAGGTATTTTTCCTTTTTTTCCAATCAAGCATATTTCACATTGGCTCATTGTATAAAACGATGGGTTGACCTTACTTTTATTCCATACAAAGCCGATTGTAGCCCACTTGAAGTTCCAATGTTTCATCAATTCGATGGCTTGATCCAAGTGTGGAGATGAAGACCATAAAAACAATAAACAATTGGTGTCTGAAAGGTCATCAATCATTGGTTTGAGGGCTTTCAATTCGGGCAATGTCATCGTAGGGTAATGCTTGATGGCTCCACCCGTATCGGACTTTCCTGCTCCCCCGTGTTGTGTTTGCCCTTTATAGTCCCAAGGTGGATCACAATAGATAATTTG
>MDTG01155293.1_pt1 | contig 11442 bp, 10 predicted proteins | sample 811421 | NCBI WGS metagenome assembly MDTG01 (sample SAMN05326645, study PRJNA326480) | marine metagenome | isolation source: seawater | place: Pacific Ocean: South East | collected 2011
ATTCAATCTCTGATCAATCAACCAACGATGTCCTTTATGCCATGGTTGCCATCTACCTATAAACATTGAGTATTTCATCTAGACTTTCCTTTTCTGATTTATGCGTTGTATCCATTTCTAAAAAATTAGATTCTGGCGCTTCATAATCCTTTACAAAATAATTCTCTCTTCCTCTGATTTCGTCAGTATGAAGATATACCTCTAATACATTATACTTAGATTTAAATTCTTCTCTTAAAAATCTATAAGGAGATACAAGAGAAATAATAGGAATACAATTTTTATTAATTAGATAAGCAGCAATACTCATTCCTAGTCTAATATTAGCTTCTCTACCTTTTCTTGAATAGTCTTTATTTTGAAAAAGATCTCGTAGGTCATCACCATCAATATTAAAATATTTATATTTTTGATTGGCATTTGACAAATGAGATATTAATAAAGAAGCGAGAGTTGTTTTACCGCTAGCAGGTTGACCTGTAAGCCAAATAGCCTGGTGTTTATCTTTCTGTATCATCAGATACTGCTCTACCCTTTAATTTTTCCCAATCTCTGTCAGGTCTAACCTTTAAATTTGTTGCCCAAGCTCCCTTCAAAACATTCATTTCTATATCATTGCTGTTAGCAAAATGAATAAGCGCTTGTATGTCCTTAGGAAAACAACTTCCACCAAAGCCAAATTTTCCATCTGGGCCTGGTACAGATAGATGAGAATGACCTATTCTACCATCTAATATAAAACCTTCAACAGCTTTATCCCAATCAACATCTATTTTATCAGCTAATAATTTCATTTCATTCAAAAAGGAAACCTTAGTAGCAAAGAATAAATTATTCATATATTTAATTAATTCTGCTGTTTGAAAAGTAGTTTCTAGTATAGGCAAATATTGTCCGAATCTATCTTTATATAGCTTTTTTACCTTATTCGTATACTTTTCTTCCCCGCCAAGAATAACCCTACTTTGATTTATAAAATCAAACGTAGCTGAACGTTCTGTTAAAAATTCAGGGTTAAAAACAAAGCGTAAATTTGAAAATTTTTCTTGTAAATACTTAGTTGTTCCTGGCACTACAGTTGAACGTAATAAAACAATATTGTTATTATTCTGATTAATATCATTCATTGATTGAAGTGCATTTTCAACGATTGATAAATCCATTGTACCATCCTTACTTGAAGGTGTAGGAACTGAAAGAAATAAAAAATCTGAATTATTAACGGTATCTTCTAATGTATGTTGTGATTTTACAGGATCAATATCATAAATTTTTATATTAGCACCATAGCTAGTTTGATGTGAAAAACCGTGTGCAACAGCAGTTCCTACAAAGCCTTTGCCAATGATTCCTATTTTGACATCTGATCTATTATCAGTTCTTTTATTCATAATATTTTCCTCTACTTAATTATTTGTTAAAATCATATGTTATTTTTTATAACTCTTAGGATTTTATTAATATCATTCTCTTCTAAATATGGATGCATTGGTAAACTTAATATCCTAGATCCTAAATCTTCTGAAACTGGAAAATCTCCCTTTTTATAATTTAAATACTGATATCCACTTTGTAGATGACCTGATATGGGATAATATACTACTGAAGGTATATTATTTTCTTTAAGTTTGTTTTGAATATTATTACGAGTTCTTTCGTCATTAAATATAACTGAAAATTGTGCATATACTGATTTATAGTCTTTTGGAATAGTTTGAAACTTAATTGGTAAATGTTTCAATTTTCCTCTGTATAAATCTGCTACTTTTTTTCTCATAATAATTTCATCTTTAAAAATACTTATCTTTTCTAATAAAATAGCAGCTTGCAAAGTATCGAGCCTTGAATTCATACCAACTCTGACATTATCATACTTATCTGATCCTTTACCATGGACTGATAACGATCTCAAAATCTTAGCATAATCATCTGAATCTGTAAAAATAGCTCCTCCATCTCCATAACATCCTAATGGCTTTGCTGGGAAAAAAGATGTGGTAGTAATATCTGCAAATGTTCCAACTTTTTTCTGGCCCTTACTTGCACCAAAAGATTGCGCTGCATCTCCAATGACTTTTAGATTATATTTTTTTGCTATATTATTTATCACTCTATATCTAGCTGGCAATCCAAATAAATCTACTGGCATAATAGCTTTAACTTTTTTATCTGATTCATTAATTGCTTTTTCAATGAGATTGGAGTTTATATTGAAAGTTGAATCATATACATCAACCAATACAGGTGTTGCTCCTACTGCTGCTATCGATTCTAGAGTTGCAATATAAGTAAATGGTACTGTAATAACACCGTCTCCAGGACCTATATCTAGGGCCATTAATGCTAACATTAAAGCATCAGTGCCATTAGAACATCCAATAGAATGCTTTGCTCCACAAAATACAGATAGTTTCTCTTCAAATAATCTGATTTCTTCTCCCCCAATATAGCGTCCATCATCTAAGACTTTTTTTATACGAAGATCCAAAGAATTTCTGAAATTTTTTTGCTGTTTTTTTAAATCTATGAAATCCATGATTATTGCTGTATTATTACTTTTTTCATATATACTTTACTGTAGTATCTGTTGTATATGTTAAACAAAATCTCTCATAAATAAAGTAATTATTTTTATATATTCAACCTTAAATTAAAACTCAAATTATACAAACATATTCTTTTATAATTTGATTAGTTATCTATAGGGCCCATAGCTCAATTGGTTAGAGCAACGGACTCATAATCCGCAGGTTCGGGGTTCAAGTCCCTGTGGGCCCACATATGAGCAGTCATTCATACATAACAAATCCAAAGAATGAAGATATTTTTATTAATATCAATGGAGAATTGTTTCATAGAAGTGAAGCTAAAATTTCTGTTTTTGATAGCGGTTTCTTGCTTGGAGATGGCATTTGGGAAGGAATTAGACTTCATCAATCTAAATTAGTTTTTATAGAAGAACATTTAGAAAGATTCTATGCAAGTGCAAAAGGTATTTCATTAGATATTCCTTACTCTAAAGAAAATATAATTGACGAAATAAATAAAGTCTTAAACAAGAATAAAATGGATGACAACATTCATATTCGACTGATTATATCTAGAGGTGACAAAATTACTCCATACCAAAATCCTAATTCTAATGTAGGTCCAATTAATTTAGTAATCATACCTGAGTACAAAAAAACAAATCCAAATACATATATTAAAGGCGTGGAAATTGGTAGAGTGCCGAACATTAGGCCAAACGATAGCATACTTAGTCCTCATTATAATACTCTTAGCAAATTGAATTGTATTTTAGCAAGTATAGAGGCAAATAAACTTGGCTATGATGAAGGAATAATGAATGATATGAACGGCAATATTAGTACATGCAATTCTACTAATCTATTTTTTATTAAAAATGATAGAGTTTTAACTTCTACTGGAGAATATTGCCTAAATGGTATTACAAGAGGAAAAGCTATTTTAATATGTAATCAAAATAACATTGAATGCTCTGAAACAAATTTTACATTTGAAGATATTCAGAACTGCAATGAAGCTTTTGTAACGGGTACGTTTGCAGGCATTATTCCTGTATCACAACTAGAGGGGAGAAAATTAGAATCAACGAACTCTAACTCTTTGGTTAATAAAATTAGATTTTTATATAATGAAGAAATCCAAAATTATATAGGTTAGTATGAGAATTGCTTGTTGGTCAGGACCAAGAAATATATCTACAGCTCTTATGAGATCTTGGTCATCTAGAAACGATATGTTTGTTTCAGATGAGCCTTTTTATGCCTACTACCTTAAAGAAAAAAAGTTAAAACATCCAATGTATAAAGAAATTATTGAGAGCTATCCTCATGAATATAATGACGTGATTGTGAGCCTTACATCTAGGATACCAAGCAATAAAGAGCATTGGTATCAGAAACATATGGCACATCATTTAATTGATTTAAATAGAATAAATTGGATTCAAAGTTTTGAAAACTGTATTCTTATTCGCCATCCCAAAGATGTAATTAATTCTTATGTTAAAAAAAATACTCTCAATCATATAGATGAACTTGGATATCCGCAGCAATATGAAATCATAAAATATTTAAAGAATATTGGTAGAAAATTTATTGTAATAGATTCTAATATTTTGCTAAATAATCCTAAAAAAATATTATCGAAATGGTGCAATAGCATTGATTTAGATTTTGATGTCTCTATGTTAAAATGGAATAAAGGAAATCATCTCCAAGATGGTATATGGTGGGAACATTGGTATGATAATGTGATTGAAACAACTCATTTTAAAAAATTCTCTAAAAATACAAATGAGTTAGATAAAAAATATCAATCAATTTATGACGAAGCATTAGATTATTATAACAAATTGTATTATTTTGCAGAACAGTGAATTTATTATTAAAACTTTGGAACCAGCCTAACTGGGTAAAATGGATATTATATTTTGCTTCCGCTTATATATTATTTGCAATAAAAGAAGCTTTTGCTATTGTCCTCTGGATTTTATTCTGCATTCTATTGTACTACATTATTTTTGCTAAGACTATGTTTAAATCAAAAACCTATTATGAAAAAAAAATATAACATAATCATCATTTTTTTCATTGGAACAATTATCTATTCAGGTATTGTTTTTTTAGCTAATTATCAGCTCAATTCAATCACAAGTGATAGTAGGCCACACGGCTCCCAAACTGATTTGCCAGAGTTAACGCGTAATAATTATTTAATGGGTTATTTAAATGAAAATCGTTCTTCTTATAGAGTTTCTTTTTATGACATAAATATTGATTTTGATATTGATTATAAATCTATAAATGGTCATGTAACAATCAAGGCAGAGAGCCTAAAGGATTTAAATAGATTGCAGATTGATTTGGCTGAAAATTTAAACATCATAAAAATAGTTCACGAAAATAAAGAATTAGAGTTTACGAGAGAATTTGATGCTGTAGTAATTAATTTCCCTTTACCTATTATAAAAGATAATATGTTTGATTTTACTATTTTTTATGAAGGCATACCACAAAATGCCGACAACCCTCCATGGGCTGGCGGATTTACTTGGTCAAAAGACAAAGATGGGCGTGATTGGATTGCTGTTTCTTGTGAAGGTGAAGGCGCAAGAATTTGGTGGCCGAATAAGGATCATATTACAGCTGAAGGCGATAGTGTAAGAATGGCTTATACTGTTCCATCTAATATGGTTGCTGTTGGAAATGGAAATTTGAGAAGTATTGCAAATAATGGTGATAAAACTACTTATGAATGGTTTGTAAACAACCCAATAAACAATTATAACATTTCTGTACAAATTGGGAACTATGTTGCTGTTCAAGACACTTTTTTAAAAGATGGTACAATTCATGAATTTAATCATTATGTATTAGATTATAATGAGGAATTAGCTTCGAACTATTTTAAACAATCTAAAGAAGTGATACGTTTTTATGAAAAATATTTTGGTGAATATCAATGGTATGCAGATGGTTATAAATTAATTGAGGTTCCATATTTGGGAATGGAGCATCAATCAGCTGTTACATATGGAAATGGATTTAGTCTTTACAATGGAGTACGAAGCAAAAGCTGGCCAATGTATGGTGTAATAGATCCGCTTATCATTCACGAAACGGGACACGAATGGTTTGGAAATAGTGTTACTGCATCTGACCCAACTCATATTTGGATTCACGAAGGATTGCAAGTCTACTCAGAAGCGGTATATTTTGAAGATAAGTTTAATAGTTACGAAGTTGGAGTACACTATCTGAATAGTTTGAAAAATAGGATTGTTAATGAAATACCGATTGTCGGAAAAGAAAATGAAAATCATTGGGCGCTTCATGGAGACACTTATATGAAAGGTGCATGGGTAATGCACACTTTAAGAAGCGTAATAAATAATGATAAAATTTGGTTTGAAATTTTAAAAGAATTTATGACAGAGAATGCAAAAAACTTTGCAAACACAGAAAAATTTTTTGATAAGGTAAAAGAAAAAACTGGAACTGACTATTCATACTTTTCAGAACAATATTTCTATAGCCCAAATCAACCTGAGCTAGAATATTATCAAACTGATTCAAGCTTTTATTATAGGTGGAATAATATTAATAATAATTTTATTATGCCAATAGATTTGTTAGTGAACGGTATTGAAAAAAGAGTATTTCCCAATCAAGAGTTTCAATCTTTAGATGTTAAGAAACATACTGCTGTAGAAGTAATGGATTGGGAGTTCTATGTTAAGCCAGTCAAAAAATAATTTTTTAGGATATATTTATACTATATTAATTATCTTATCTACAATTAATGCACTCCATTCTCAAGAAAAAGATATCAAATTTAATTTTCAAAAAAATCCTACTAATACAGACTATTGGTGGTTACAAAATAATAATTTTGGTAAAGAAGTTTCTGAATTTAGCTCCGAAAGCAATTTCAAATTTGAAAAGTCAAAAACTACTTATGTTATTAATCTTTTTTCTAGTTTTAACAAAAATAAGTTAAAAAAAATTTATTTTAATGAATCATTTATTAAGCATAGTCTTTCAGATAATACTATCTTCAAATTTGGACGATATTATAGAGATTTTAGTACCTATTTAATTGATGACCTTTCTTCAGGTTCTTTGTTAATCAGTCACAATGCTCAGGCCATGCCAAAGATTGGATTAATGACAACATATGTAATTAAAAAAAATAATAATATTAGCTTTGACTTTGGTATTGCTCATGCGATGTTCAATAAAAATGAGGTTTACCAAAAAAATCCTTTATTGCATGAAAAATTTCTATATATAAATATAAAAAATAAAAATTATTTAGGAAGTATAGGATTTGTACATGAAGCAATGTGGGGTGGTGATATTGATAGTAATCACAAATTTTCCGGCAAACAACCAAGTTCATTTTCCGATTTTTTAAAAGTTTTAATCTCCGCAGATGGTCCAGCAGATTTTCCTCATGCTAATGCACTAGGGAATCATTTAGGTATATGGGATTTTTCTTTTCAGAAAAAAAATAATGATAAAATATTAAAACTTTATTATCAGCACTTATTTGAGGATACTAGCGGATTGAGATTTCAGAATAAAACAGATGGCTTATGGGGTTTAGAGCTAACGCGATATTTTCTTGATACTACAATTTTATTTGAATACATAAATACTACTAATCAATCTATTAATCCTCCCTATGTTAAAGAACAATATTATAATCATGACTTATATGCATCAGGGTGGAGCTATAAAGGTCTTACATTGGGAAATCCTTTTATCGATCATTTAAATGCAGTAGATATTGCTGCACTGCACTTAGGAGTTAAAGGCAGTTTATCCAACAATTACTTTTATAAAATCAAATTGTCGAGGAACATAAAGATTGATGATATGATAAAATATAAAATAACATTGAGAAAGATTATTAATGATAAAAGTAAGATTAGTATTTTTATGGTAAACAATGGCAATAGTAAAGGACTAGGAATAAATATAAGTCAGAATCTATGATTTTATCTCAATAATATCACAAAGAATATGTCCTATTAAGATATGCATTTCTTGAATTCTTTGCGTTGAGGACGAATTAATATTTACGTTTAGAGTAGATTCTTTTTTTAGTGTTCCTCCATCATTGCCGGTCAATGAAAAAGTTTTTATATTATTTGCCTTTGCATAGTTAGCTGCATTAATAATATTTTTTGAATTTCCGCTAGTTGAAAGAGCTATTAGAAGATCTCCTGGATTAGCCAAGGACTGAAGTTGTCGAGAGAAAATATTTTCAAATGAATCATCATTCGACCACGCTGTTATAAAAGCTGTATCTGTATTCAAACATACAGATTTAAAAGGTTTTATTTTATTTTTATACATACCGCCTACAAGCTCAGCTGATAAATGGTTTGCTTGAGATGCGCTACCACCGTTACCACACCAAAAAATTTTATTCCCATTCTTGACTACTTCAAGTGTGCTCTTTGCCATTAATTCAATTTTAGATATATCTAGCGAATTAATGGTGGTAATATGATCGACAATAGATTTGTTAATTATTTTGTTCATTATTTTTAATATAATTATTTATTTCATCAATTGTAACTGAAGCAGTACCACTTTTGCTAACTACAATACCCGCTGCTATGTTTGCAAAGTTAGCTGACAATGCTATATCTTTTGTCTTAGCATAAGCTAGAGAAAGTGATGCTATAACCGTATCACCAGCCCCTGTTACATCAGGGCTTTCCACAGATATTGCGTTGATATGTTTGACAAAATTATTTTTACCGACTATTGTTATACCACCACTTCCCTTTTTGGCAACAACATATTCTAATCGAGTGTCCTCAATTAATTTCTTACAAGCATCTACAATCGATACATCGTTGTGAATTTCTAAATCCGAAGCTTTTTGCAGTTCATTCAAGTTTGGTGTAATAATTGAAGCGTTAGAATAAAATAAAAAGTTTTCTTTTTTAGGATCTACAATAATATTATTTGTGTCTATTTCATTAAACCATTTTTGATTCAATACACCTTTATTGTAATCAGAAAGTATGATTGTATCAAAATTAGTGTAGTCAATTTTTTTTTCTGGACTGAAGTTGTAAATTATTTCTTCTGAATCAATTCTAGCAATTTGCTTATTATTGCAAAAAATTCTTTTTTTTGTAGTTGTTATAGTGCTCTCTATTTGTAAGTATTTGGTATCAATATTTTCTTTTTTAAGCAGTTCAAGCAAATTTGTACCATTTTCATCATCTCCAATTATTCCCATGCAGGTCACTTTTGCGCCTAAAGCGCTCAGGTTAACAGCTACATTCCCGGCACCTCCAGGAGTGGAATAAACCTTTTTTGATATAATAACAGGTACGGGGGCTTCAGGCGATAGCCTTGATGAGGAACCAAAAATATATTTGTCAATCATAAAATCACCAATTAATAACACATGCATTTTTGAAAAATTCACTTTGCTTTTCCCTGATTTTCAATATTTTTTTGCCTCTTCTCTAAATCTTCATCGTTAATTAAATATTTTTTATTAATTACATTGTAATTTTGATCAAATTGATACAGTAGGGGTGCACCTGTCGGAATATTAAGCGATAATACTTCTTTGTCCGATAATTTATCCAATATTTTTACAATAGCTCTTAAAGAATTGCTATGAGCTACAATGAGATGATTTCCATTATTTCTTTTAATAGTATCAAAATAATTTTTCCAGAAAGGTTGAAGCCTTTCAATGACCATTTTAAGACTTTCACCAGAAGGTAAAACTTTTCTATTAATGTGATTAAATTGTGGATTAAATCTTGGATGCCTTTTATCGTCCAATTCCATTAATGGTGGTGGGATGTCAAAACTTCTTCTCCATATTAAAACCTGCTCTTCTCCATATTTAGCAGCAGTTTCGGATTTATTAAGTCCTTGCAGTGCGCCGTAATGTCTTTCATTTAGCCTCCAATTATATTCTACTTTTGATAGAGGGTAGTTGATTATTTTAGTTAAAATTTTAGTTGTATGAATTGCTCTTATTAGTTGTGATGTATTAATAGAATTTATTTTGATTTTTTCTTTTAAGATTTGTTTTGCTGCAAACGTTGCTTCGTTAATACCATTTGAAGTTAAATCTATATCTTTCCATCCAGTAAAACGATTTTCTAAATTCCAAAGACTTTCACCATGGCGGAGAAGTAGTAATTGCATACAGACTCTACGAGTTGTTCTGTATGATTACAATTATGGCAGCAATATTAGCTAGAGTTGAAGAAAGGTTAGCAAAAAATGATGTAGTATCAAATTCGGAGGGATCAGGATCTAGCGGGACTATAATAGTATCACCTGGAGAAACTCTTCTTGATCGAAAACGAAAAGCTTTAGATTTTTTTATTTGGCCGTTCGCTGACCTAATATATGTTTCTTTTTTAATACTAAATGGCATGTAACCTCCAGCTAATACAATAGCCTGATTTAAAGTTAAACCTTTTTTAAATGCAATTAATCCTGGATTATAAACAGCTCCTTCAACTTTGATGACATTCTCAAAAGGTAAAACATTAATAACAGAGTTAATACCTAGCTCAAAATCTAAGTCAACATTGTTTACATCTTGTGTTTCTGTTATGCTTTGCCCCAATGAGTCAACAACAGTGAATTCTTGACTTACAGATATATTATTGAATGTAGCTAAACTTGTCAGGCCTCCAGCTATATCAATTGCTTCTTTTAATTTAAGGTCCTCAGTTAAAACGTATGTACCTGGCTTATTAACTTCTCCATCAACCCTGTAAGTGAAACTGTTGTTAAAATTCTTTGATTCATAAACAAATATTTTATCATCAATCTTAATATCAATATTTGGAGAGTCTTCATATGAAGATTTTATTTCTCTTCCATAAAACTGATTTTCATCTTTACGCAAAATTATAATTTCTTCATCATTAATTGTTTTTCTATATAGGGGATCTTTGAAGCCTCCGGCCAAGTCTAAAATATCTTTCAAGGTTGAATTTTTTGCAGAATATTCTCCTGGATTTTTAACTCTACCAAAGATTCTAACCTTTGAAGAGACTTTTCCTAAAGAATTGATTTGAATTGTATCACCATTGTTGAAATTAGCAACCGAATTAAAGACAAAGTTTATGTTATCGCTATAAAAGACATGGTCATCATTTTTTCTTTCTTCTTGAGGAGTAATTCTATCTATAATTGCTATTGAAGATGCATCTGCTTTCAATCCAGCAGCAAAATTAATTAAGTCATTTAATGAATCTTTTTTATGCAATTCATACTTACCGGGTCTATTAATCGCGCCTTTTATCTCAACTCTTCGATTTACAGGAGGAACGAATAGTACATCACCATCAATTAATTTGAAATCTGAAAAATCAGATTCACCTTTATTAAAAAATGAATAAAAATCAATTTTCTTTATCATAATATTATTACGAATTAGCTCGATGTTTCTCAAAGAGCCGGTAATTTTTACTCCACCAGCCTGAGTAAGCGCAGCAAAAACATCTGCAAAAGGGTGAACTACATGAATGCCTGGATTAAAAACTTCGCCTGAAAAATAAACATTCAATGATTTTGCCTTTTTCAGTTCAATCATAAGCTTTGAAGTGTTTTTTTCTTTACTTAATGTTGAGTAAATTTTTTGAAGAACTACTAACAGATGATTCTCTGCATCTGTAATGTTTTTATTTGATAAGTTTATAAATCCTATATTTTCAAAAAAAATTAATCCATCCTTGTTTATTCTAAAATTCTTAGTAAGATTAGTTTCTCCCCAAATAGAAATACTTATTTCATCACCTGATCCCAACAAGTAATCTTTTGGAGCTGGTACATTATCAAAAAAATTTATTTCTCTTTGGAAATAGTCGTACCCATAATTATCCTCAAAATCATATTCAGGTTCAGG
>MDTG01266766.1_pt1 | contig 11442 bp, 12 predicted proteins | sample 811421 | NCBI WGS metagenome assembly MDTG01 (sample SAMN05326645, study PRJNA326480) | marine metagenome | isolation source: seawater | place: Pacific Ocean: South East | collected 2011
AAAGAACGGTATTTGTATTAAAATTGGTAAACATCCAGATGCAGGATTTATTTTTTCTTTTCTATATAAGGCCATCATTTCTTGTTGTAATTTTACTTTATCGTCTTTATGTAACTCCTTTAGTCTAACCATTTCAGGTTGAACGGCTTTCATTTTTGCCATGGATCTAAAGGAGTAATTTGCCAATGGAAAAAAAACTATTCTTATTGCTAGTGTGATCAAAACTATTGCAACTCCAAAATTACCGGAAAATTTAAACAAATAATCGATAATAAAAAATAAAGGTTTAGTAAAAAAATAAAACCATCCCCAGTCAATCGTTAGATCAAACTTTTCAATTACTTCACTTTGAGCATAACCATCAACAGTCTCAACTTCTTTTGCAGCTGCGAAAAGTCTTACTTTATTAAAAGATGATGATTGTTTGTTTATTTTAATTGGTTTATTAAGGATATAGTTGGCTTTGAAACCGTTTTTGTAAAGAAAAGAAGATTTAAAATTTTCATTTTTCGGAGGAACTATTGCTGTAATCCAATATTTATCTGTTATTCCCAACCATCCATTGTTAGCCTCTCTTACTACTTTTTTATCTTTTATATCATCGTAATCGTCTTCTTTTAGCTCTCCGTCAAAAACACCAATAAAACCCTCATGCAAAATATAAAAATCCATAATATCTTCAGGTTTTTTATTTCTTGTTATCTGAGCGTATGGATAAAGTTCAATATCACTATTAGATTTATTTTGAACTTCTTGGGTTATTTTAAAAAGATATTTTTCGTCCAATTCAATTTTTTTTATAAAATTTAGTCCTGCCCCATTGTTCCATTTTAGAACCACAGGATTTTTTTCAGTTAAAAGCCTATCACCCTCTACCTTCCATTCAGTTTGGTTTGTTGGAACTTTTATTTCATTGCCTAAAGACGTCCAACCTGTTTCTATAAAATATCCATCTTTTGTTTCTTTAGGGTGAAGAAAAATTACTTTTTTGTCTGAATTAAGATCTTTCTTATAATTTTTAAATGTTAAATCATCTAAAATTCCACCTTGTAATGAAATTGAACCATTTACCTTTTCATTTTCAATAAGAACTCTGTCAGACTTAACTAAAGAGTCCTGTCTAGAAATTGTCTCCTCAAAAAAATTCTGATTTAACGATGGTAAGATTTGGTTATCACTTTTTTCTGATAAATTTTCTTTTTGACTAGATTGCAACTGTTTCTCTTGTCTTGGACTTTCAAAGAAAGCACTCCAAAAAAGCAAAACAGACATTGATAAAGCAATTGCTACAAAAACATTTTTATTGTCCATGATTTATTTTCCTTTTTTTGGGAACTAAATCTAATCCTGATCCCCCGCCTAAAAATTTAATAGGATGACATTTTAGTACTCTTTTAAAACCCAGTAAAAATCCAAAGACAATTCCATGAACTTTTAAACATTCTATAAAATAATCAGAGCAAGATGGCAGATATCTACATTTATTTATGAAAAAAGGAGAGATTAAGAATTTGTAAATCTTTATAAAAGATATTAAAAAATTTATTATAATTTTATTTACTTTCATCTTAGCCTAGTTTTCTAAAACAATTCACCATAGTATTAAACAACTTTTCATGACTTTCTTTAAAGGATTTTTCTTTCCCAAAAACAATGTATGTATAATTCATATTAATTTTACCGTTAATTTTCAAGACTCTTAGCACAATAGCTTTTAGTTTTCTCTTAATTTTATTTCTTTTAACAGCGTTTCCAATTTTCTTTTTCATTACAAAGCTAATATTTATTTTGCCCTTTTCAGATTTTAAAAAATTTTTCGAGGCAAAAATTGAAAAATATTCTGAATTTGCTTTTTTTCCATTGAGCACATGTTTGAAGTGATCGCTTTTTTTTAGGCTATTTAGCTTAACCATCTTAAGTAGATATAGATTTTCTTCCTTTTGCTCTTCTTCTAGCAATAAGTTTCCGACCACCTTTTGTTGACATCCTTGACCTAAAACCGTGGCGTCTTTTTCTTACTAATTTACTTGGTTGGTAAGTTCTTTTCATAAAATAATTTTAGTTATATATTTAATAATATCACTGATGTACAGTAAATTAATTTATGAGCACTAATTTTAAAATTATCCTGGGTATATTCTATATTATTTGTCTTAGTATCGTATTATATTTTGTTTTTAGTTTCATCGATTTAACTAAATTAACAGAATATTCATATATCAAAGATAATACTAGAAGTCTCATAGAATTTAAAAATGATAATTTGATTTTTTTTAGTCTTTGTTTCTTTATTTTTGTCGTCATTTGGATATTGCTTCTAGGCTTTGGATCCCCCATATCTTTGATTGCCGGTTTCATTTTTGGAAAATATCTCGGAACTGCTATTTGTTTAATAAGTTATACAATTGGTTGTTCTTTGCTATACACTTTTGCAAATTTATATTTTCGAGATTTAGTTAAAAAATATTTAGAAAGCAAGATTGAAAAATTTAAAGTTTTTTTTAACAGGAATGAATTTCTTTATTTTATGTTATTTAGGTTTGTTGGAGGCGGCGGAATCCCTTTTGGGATACAAAATGTTTTACCGGTAATATTTAACATGAAAATAAAAAATTATTTTTACGCAACATTCCTTGGTTTAATACCTACAACTTTTATTATATCCTCAATTGGTTCAGGTATTGAGAGTATTATTGATAATAATCAGAATCCCTCAATTTTTGAGGCCATTTTAAATCCTGAGATCAATATTCCTCTAATAAGTTTTTTAGGAATTTTGATCATTTCGTATTTTATAAAAAAAAAAAATTTTTAAAGATAATAATCAATGAAAAATGAATTATCAGATGACCAGAGCCCTTATTTGCAACAGCATAAAAGTAACCCAGTTTTTTGGCAAAAATGGTCTAAAGAGTCATTAAAGTTTGCAAAAGAAAACAAAAAACCAATTCTTCTAAGTATTGGATATGCTAGTTGTCACTGGTGTCATGTGATGGCTCATGAGAGTTTTGAAGATGATGAGACAGCAAAATTGATGAATAAATTTTTTGTAAATATAAAGGTTGATAGGGAGGAAAGACCAGACCTAGATTTTATTTTTCAAAGCTCTTTTCAACTTTTTAATCAGACAAGCGGTGGTTGGCCATTAACAGTTTTCTTAGATGAGAACGCTGTTCCTTTCATGGCTGGTACATATTTTCCTAAAGAGGCCAAAAATAACTTACCCGCTTTTAAAGATGTCCTTATCAAAATTAATCAGGTTTACTTAGATCAAAGAGAAAAAATTTTGAATCAAAGATCATTGATACAGAGTCATTTAGAATTAAAAAAAAACTTAGTTCTAAAACAAGATCTTGAACCAATTTTAAACGATATAATTAGTAATTTGGATTTAACGAAAGGAGGATTTATAGGTGCACCAAAATTTCCACTATTTAATGTTCACGACACACTTTTGTATTTTTTTAGAAAAACAAAAGAAAAAAAATTCTTTAAACCGGTAGAATTGATCATCTCAAAATTATGTTCGAAAGGTATTTATGATCATGTTGAAGGAGGTATTGCAAGGTATACAACTGATGAAAACTGGTTAATACCTCATTTTGAAAAAATGTTATACGATAATGCTCAATTTGTATTACTAGTTTCAAAGTTTTTAAATATAAATTCTAGAAAATATTACGAAAAAAAACTTAAGCAAACTATTAAGTTTATTTGCGAAAACTTTAAGGACCCTAATACCGGCCTGATGGGTTCTGCTTATGATGCTGATAGTGACGGAGAAGAGGGAAAATATTATGTTTTTAATTATGAAGAAATTAAAAATATTAAAGATATTAATAAATATTTTGAAATAAGTCCTGAAGGCAACTGGGAGGGAAAAATTATTTTAAGTGAAAAAAATGAAATTTCAGAAGAAGTAATAAAAGAATTACTCAAGATAAGATTAAAAAAAAATAAGCCTTTTTTCGATAACAAAACTCAATTAGATCTCAATAGTATTTGGTTGAGTTCTTTAGTCTCTGCTCATGCTGCTCTACCAAATGAAGGTTATCTAAAATTAGCTGAAAACCATTATATAAATATAAAAAAAAAGTTTATTAAAAAAAAATTGTACCATAGCTATTCACAAGATATTGTTTTCATAGAAGATTACGCCTTTCTGATACAAGCACTCATAGATTTAAATGAGGCTACTATGAACTTAGATTATAAACTTAAAGCGATTGAGATTACAAAAGAAAGTATTGAATTATTTTATATAAAAAAAAAGAAAATTTTTCAAAAAAATAGAATTAGCAATAATGATATTTTTATACAACCAATTGATATAGGAGATAACACAACCTCAAATGCAAATTCTATAATGCTAATAAATCTTACAAGATTAGGAATGATGAAAGAGGCTTCAGAATTGGCCGAAAGTTTAAATGGATATTTAAATAAATATAAAGGTTTCATGACTAGTGCGGTTAAAGCAATTGATTTTTATGAGAGTATAAAATCTGGGAAAAAATGTGGAGATGAAGGATGCTTAATTTGAAAAAAAAAACTTTAATTAATTGGATAGTCTGGTTTATTTTAGTTGTAATTTGGAACTACGGTTATCCGCTTGCTTCTCCACTCGAAGATGTTTTAGTTGCATTAATTTTGTCAGTAGTACTTATTTTTCTAAATAGAATTAATTGTTGATGGTGCCCACAGCCTGAGTCGAACAGGCGACCTTTTCCTTACCATGGAAATGCTCTACCATCTGAGCTATGTGGGCTCTTTTGTTAATAGATCTTTCAATTTATATAAGAGACTTGCATAAATTCAATCCAAGAAGTAAAAGTAATTCTAATGCAGGAGTTTTTATGGGAATTCATTATGATTATAAGTCTACTCGCGGCGAAAAAGCCATGAAAAAAGAAGCAAAGAAAAAAGCTAGATTAGAGCAGAGGAGAGCAAAAAAAATTAGCAGTTCCTCAAATAGCGAGAAAGATAAAATGCATGACATTAAAAAGACCATAACTTTAGAGGATCTAACAAACCCAGATAAAAATTAGTTGAGGCATGAGATCTTCTAACAAGAAAGACTCAATTAAAAAATTTCGTGAAATAGCGTTAAAAAAAAATTTAAAAAAAAGAAAAAAATTACAACAAAAAAATAGGAGTAAACTTGAGCGTTCAATCTGACAAATGGATTAAAAAGATGGCAAAGTCGAAAAATATGATTAGCCCTTTTGTTTCAAAACAAAAGAGGTCTGGAAAAATATCTTTTGGTCTTTCTTCTTATGGATATGATGCAAGAGTCTCTAATGAATTTAAAATTTTTACCAATGTAAACTCCGGTGTTGTAGACCCTAAACTTTTTAAAAAGGAGAGTTTCGTAACTAAAATTGGTAAAGAATGTATTATTCCACCAAATTCTTTCGCATTAGCAAGCACAATTGAGTATTTTAAAATTCCAGATGACGTTCTTGTTATTTGTTTAGGAAAATCCACGTATGCTCGGTGTGGGATAATAGTAAACGTTACTCCACTAGAACCAGGTTGGGAAGGGCATGTCACTCTTGAATTTTCAAACACGACTCCTTTACCCGCAAAAATTTATGCTAATGAAGGTGTTGCACAATTTATATTTCTAAAGGGCAATGAAAAGCCCGAAATAACTTATGCAAAGCGAAGAGGAAAATATATGAAGCAAAAAGGTGTAACACTCCCTAAAGTATAATTTTCATGCAAAGACTGATCATTAAAGGAAAAAAAAGTTTAAATGGGACTATTAGAATTTCAGGTTCAAAAAATGCAAGTTTACCAATTTTGGCTGCAACTATTTTTTTTAATAAAGTAGAAATAAAAAATATACCTTTAGTTCGAGATATTTTTACTATGATTGAGCTTCTTAATTTTATTGGCTTAAGGGTCAAATTTTTGAAAAATAGAAGATCTTTGGAAATTCAAAATAATAAAACCAAACTTAATACTGTTGCACCTTACAATTTAGTTAAGACTATGAGAGCTGGCATCCTTGTTCTTGGACCTCTAATTGCAAAATATAAAAAAGCTAAAATTTCTTTACCTGGTGGCTGCGCCATAGGGACAAGACCCGTTGACTTACATTTACTAGTTTTAAAAAAACTTGGAGCAAAAATAAGAATAAAAAATGGTTATATACATGCAACAGCAAAAGAGGGACTAATAGGATGCAATTTTAAATTTCCAAAAATTTCTGTTGGTGCAACTGAAAATGGAATTTTAGCTGCATGTTTTGCTAAAGGTAAAACAATATTATCTAATTGTGCCATTGAACCTGAAATTATCGATTTGATAAATTTTTTAAGAAAGGCAGGTAATAAGATAATAGTTCAAAATAGAAAAATTAAAATAATTGGAACAAAAAACTTTAAAAAAATTTCACATGAGGTAATGTTTGATCGAATTGAGTTAGGAACCTACATAATTGCATCAGCACTTGTAGGAAATAAAATAAGGATAATAGGTATAAATACAAAGATATTAAAAAATGAAATAAGTATCTTAAAAAAAATGGGTGTAAAAATCTTTCTAAAAGAAAAAGAATTGACAGTTTTAAAAAGTGAAAAGATTAGAAAAATTAATATAAATACAGCTCCTTACCCAGGTTTCCCCACAGATTTACAAGCACAAATAATGGTTTTAATGACAAAAGCAAATGGAATTTCAAAAATAAAAGAAAATATTTTTGAAAATAGATTTATGCACGTCCCTGAACTGAAACGAATGGGTGCTAAAATTATTGTAAAAAATAATATTGCCTCAGTTCAAGGACCGACAAATCTTTCTGGTGCAGAAGTTATGGCTACTGATTTAAGAGCATCAGTGAGTCTTGTTTTGGCTGGACTAGCTGCCGATAATAGAACAATTATTAACAGAATATATCATCTCGATAGAGGCTACTTTGACTTAGAAAAGAAACTTAAAGGTTGTAAAGCAAAAATTAAAAGAGTTTAAGTGAAACAAAAAAATTTAAAACTTACAGGCAAATCCATAGAAGATTTAAAAGTTATTTCAGCATATCTTCAAGACTCAATAGTCTTGTCAAGAGATATTGCTCATTTAAAAAAAAATAAAATTTTTTTGATGCAACTCAATAGGTTTATGTGGGAAGATGTTGAAAAAGGGGTTTTCAGAAGGAACAAAAGAATAAGAACTATTTTAAAGATTGATAATGTTATAAGTGTGAGTTCAAAAAATATTAATCAAAAAATGAAAGACTTATTTTTTGATTTTTTAACTATTGAAACTAAAAAAATGGCTGATAAAACCTATGAAATGAAACTCATTTTTGCTGGTAATTCAGTTATTAAGATTTATACCGAGATTGTGGAAGTATCCTTAGATGACCAAGGATTGCCATGGGATACAAAAAATAAACCTAAACATATAGAAATATGATCCTAAAAAATTTAGATGGAAATAGTAAAAATATTTTTAAAATTATCGAAAACTTATCTTTCAAGAGAAAATTGTCACAAGATAATAAATCTTTGATAGCAAAAAGAATAGTTAAAAATGTGAAATTAAACGGTGACAACGAAATTTTGAAATTAGAAAAAAGATTAAATCGGATAAAGAATTTAAAAATTAAAAATTTTATTTTTTCAAAAAAAGAAATTAGTTCAATAACAAAAAGATTAAATGAAAAGACCAAAGCGAGTATAAATTTAGCTTATGATCGATTAATTAAATTTCACTCAAAACAAACAATGAAGAAATTCAGAATTATAGATAAGTATAAAAATCAACTGGAGTATAAAAATTCACCAATTGAAAAAATTGGTGTTTATGTACCTGGAGGCAAAGCTAGTTATCCTAGCTCAGTATTAATGAGTTGTATTCCTGCGATAGTAGCTGGAGTAAAAGAAATTTATTTGACCACACCAGCCTTTTCAAATAAACCTAATCCAGCAGTTATTTATGCTGCTAAAAAATGTGGAGTTAAGAAAATTTATAAAATAGGTGGTGCACAAGCAATAGCTGGTCTGGCCTATGGAACTAAAACTATTAATAAGGTAAATAAAATCGTTGGACCAGGAAATGCTTTTGTTGTTTCAGCAAAAAAAGAAGTTTTCGGTGATGTTGGTATCGATATGGTTGCAGGACCATCAGAAGTTACAGTAGTCGCAGACAAATTTTCTAATCCTAGTTGGGTAGCTGCTGATTTAATTGCTCAAGCTGAACACGATAAATTTTCTCAATCAATTTTAATATGTCAAGACAAATTAATGATAAAAAAAATTAATGAGGAGTTGACTAAACAACTTTATAGTCTTCCAAAAAAAAATATAGCAAGTTTTAGTCTTAAAAATTATGGTTATAGTATATTTGTAAAAAACCAAAGAAGGATTTCTGATATAATTAATGAGATTGCTCCAGAGCATTTAGAACTTAATCTTTTAAATTCAGAAAAAATTTTAAAAAATATTAAAAACGCTGGTTCTATATTTATTGGAAAATTGACACCTGAGGCCTTCGGAGATTATCTTGCGGGCCCTAATCATATATTGCCAACAACCGGATCAGCCAAATTTTCATCAGGATTATCAGTTTTTGACTTCTTTAAAAGGCAATCAATGATAAAAATTTCAAAAACAGGTATTGAAAGATTAGGCCCATCAGTTATAAATTTGGCAAGATACGAAAATTTAGAAGGTCATGCTAGATCAGTCGAGTTAAGAATAAAAAAGGAAAACTAATTGGCGAAACAAGAAACATTAGAATTTAAAGGAAAAGTTACCGAGCTTCTTCCTAACGCAATGTTTAGGGTTAAACTTGAGAATGACCACGAGATTTTAGCTCACACAGCTGGAAAATTAAGAAAGAATAGGATTAGGGTTTTGGCTGGTGATAATGTAATGGTAGAAATGACACCATATGATTTAACTAAAGGTAGAATAACTTTTAGGTTCTAGGCCTTGTAGCTCAGTAGTAGAGCAGTACCCTGAAAAGGTATGTGTCGTAAGTGCGATTCTTACCAAGGCCACCATCATATAATTATAATAAATTATCACATCGAAAATTATAATCATATTTGCTATTTATTATGAATGAAAAAAAAAAAAATCGGAATTTTCTGGATGAGGGAAGATTTTAGATTAATAAGAAATTTTGCATTATCCGCAGCATCAAAAAATCATGAAAATATAGTTGTTTTATATGTATATAAAGAAAATAAATTTAAAGATAGAAATGCACAAAAATGGTGGACTTTTAATTCTCTCACAAATTTTAGGAGTGAATTAAATAAGTACAATATAAACTTACAAATTATAAAATCTGAGAGTTATAAAAGTTTTTTTGAAAAATTATTAAACAAAAATGACTTTTGTCTTTATTGGAACAAGATTTATGAACCTCAGTATCTTAAATTTGATCAATTATTGAAACAAAAACTCTCACAAAAAAATATTGAGTATAATGTTTTTAAAGGTAATATTCTTAATGAATTCAGTGAAATAAAAAAAAATGATCAGACACCTTTCAAAGTCTTCACTCCTTTTTGGCGAACAGCAGAAAAATTTTATAGTGAAAAAATTCCCTCACAATCAGGAAAAATCGAAAAAAATCATAAAAAGGTCAATTATTTTCAAAATGAGTTTAATGAAGCAAAAATACTACCAAAAAAAAAATGGTACAAAAAGTTTGAAGAAAATTGGGAAGTAAACGAAAAAGCTGCCCTTAAAAAACTTCAGATTTTTTTAAAAAATAATTTGAATGAATATGCTGGTAATAGAAACTTTCCTAATAAAAGTGGAACTTCAAAATTATCCCCATATATTAAACATGGAAATATTCACGTCGAGACTATTTGGTACGAAACTTTAAAAGCTAAAATGGAAAGAAATAATTCAAATAAATTTCTTGCAGAAATAGGATGGAGAGAATTTAGCCACTCATTAATAAATTTTTTTCCTAATATGATAAAGGCTAATTATTCCAAAAAATTTGATAAATTTCCATGGCAAAAAAATGAAAAATTCTTAGAAGCGTGGAAAAATGGTTTAACTGGTTATCCAATCGTGGATGCTGGTATGAGAGAAATGTATCAGACTGGTTGGATGCATAACAGAGTAAGAATGATTGTGGGCTCCTTTTTAGTTAAGCATCTTCTTATTCATTGGAAAGAGGGAGAAAAACACTTCAGAGATTGTCTTTTAGATTTTAGTGAGGCAAATAACATTTCCGGATGGCAGTGGGTGGCTGGATGCGGAGCAGATGCTGCACCATATTTTAGAATTTTCAATCCAATTTTACAAGGAGAGAAATTTGATAAAGAGGGTGATTATGTAAAAAAATGGATACCAGAAATAAGGGAAGTACCAAGAAAATATATTCATAAACCGTGGGAATACTCGGAGTCAAAAAAATTTAAAATTGGTGTTAGTTATCCAAGCCCAATCGTAGATCACCAAGTTGCCCGAGAGAAAGCCTTAAACGCTTTTAAAAAGATTAAGTAGTTAAATACTACCGCAACAATGTTTAAATTTTTTACCTGATCCACAAGGACATTTCTCATTTCGTCCTACTTTTTGATTTGAAAATTCTTTACTTTTATTTTGATCCAAAGATTTATTTTCACTTAAGACAATTTTTAAATTAAACAAAAACTTAATCACATCAATCTTAATTCTATCTAACAATACTTCAAATAACGCAAAAGCCTCTTTTTTAAACTCCGATAAAGGATCTTTTTGTCCGTAACTTCTAAGGCCAATGACTTGTCTTAATTGCTCTAGGTATTGTAAATGAGATCTCCAATTAAAATCTAACACTTGAATAAATATTTTCTTTTCCAAATCATCATTTTGTAAATTTCCTATAAGTTTCTCTCTTTCTTTTCTTACAAAATTATATTTTGCTTTTATCTCATTAAGAAATTTATCCCCAGTTAATTCAGCTAGATCAATTAATTTTTCATCACCAAAAGAATTTCCTACAAGATTTTTTAAAGAGGTTAAATAAGGTTTTTGATCTTTTGATTTATTAAAAGAATCTTTTGCATTTAATAAAAATTTTGACTGCTCCTCAAAAAAATCATTAAGAATATTTTTAATATTTCCCTCATTTAGCATTTTCAGTCTTTGGCTAAATATAACTTGTCTTTGATCATTCATCACATCATCAAACTTGATCAATGTCTTTCTGATGTCAAAGTTTCTAGCCTCAACCTTTTTTTGTGCACTTTCAATAGCTTTATTAATCCAAGAATGATGTATAGACTCTCCTTTTTTCAATCCAAGTTTTTTTAACATACCGTCTATTTTGTCCCCACCAAAAATTCTCATAAGTTCATCCTCTAGGCTAATATAAAAAATTGAATTACCTGGATCACCCTGACGACCAGCTCTACCTCTTAATTGATTATCAATCCTTCTACTTTCATGTCTCTCTGTACCAATGATGTATAATCCTCCAAAA
>MDTG01098917.1_pt1 | contig 11441 bp, 13 predicted proteins | sample 811421 | NCBI WGS metagenome assembly MDTG01 (sample SAMN05326645, study PRJNA326480) | marine metagenome | isolation source: seawater | place: Pacific Ocean: South East | collected 2011
TGAGACAGCCCAGAAGTCACCTTCTATAGAAATCAATGAGTCCTGGTATCCAATTCTTGAAAAGACCAGACTATCTTCCTCAGGGCATAGATCTTTTAATAAAAATTTTCCGTTTTCATCTGAAATAGAAAATTTATCAGAGGAATTATACAAAACTCTATTTCCAAAAACTTGTGGATCAGTTATTGCTCTTATTACAACATCTGATAAAGGATCATTTGTTTCTTTGTTAACAACTACTCCTGAAATTGATCTATCACAAGGGTTTTGAGATTTTGCATTTAGGGATAAGAAAAAAAGGATATAAATAATACAACAAGACTTGATAACAGTATTATATGAGTTGTACTTATTACACATACATATACTGTAACGGGCAGGCCTTATATTATTATTAATAGAACACATAAAAGAGTTTAAAAAAAATACACTCTCTAAAAATTATTAGAGAGTGTAATATAATGACTTTAGAAAAAAATAGACTTTACTCTATTGTCAATCTGAATAGTAACTCAAAATCTGTATCACCATCAGCTGATCCAGATGTACTTGTTTTAACATCAGGCTGGTGTTGTAATCTTACAGTAAAAGATGCTGCAGTGGTTGGACCTCCAGTTGTCCAAGTAGTATTTAGGCCTAGTGGATTTCCATTACCATCAGCATCATTATAATTAATTGGATCTGATGCATTGTCTATATTTCCATTGCCTGTCGGATTAGAAAAAACACCTTCAGTAAATCCAAAGAAAATTTGATGCTCATCATCTTCTTCAGCAATTTCTTCACCAATACTCTCTCCTGGACTTTCTAAGTTATTCATCACCTCAAAGGTAAGTATATAAGATGCATTTGCTGCAAGAGTAATTGCATCCTTTACTTCTAACTCTTGAACTCCTTCACCGTCTGGATCTTGAGCAGTAGCCTCAACTGTAGCGAGCCCACTCAATGTATTAGTTGGTGTGAAAATAAGTTTTACATCTGTGATTATTTCCTCCTCGTTTTCTTCATCAGGAGCGGCCTCGTCTTCCTCACAAGCCGTGAAAATAAAAAGGGTGAGGACAGCATATAATAGGTAATTAAGTTTAAATATATTTTTCATATTTATAAATTTTTAAATGTTATGTAAAGTGATAATAAAAAGATGACCGAAAAATTATTTCGAAACTATACTAAGGTCAGGAATATAATTACAGTAATGATACTGGCGGACCCCTCAGAGAGATGCTGTGATCGAATGATCTGTTGTAAAAAACTAAGTCATAGTTATTATTATAAATTACATGAGTAGCTAGGTACTCATGAGGATTAAATTCATAATATGTGTACGAATTAGAATTTACATTGCTAAATAAACATACGTTACAATCTTGAAAATTTTCATGCTTTACTATACCCTTCTTTTCGATATCATCGTGGTAATGATATGAGACTGCATTAGTTATCAGAAATGTAGTAAAAAGAAAAAGAAAAAAGAATGAGTATATTTTTTTCATTATCTATATCAGAGTCGAATTCAATAAAATTTTGCAGTTTAATAATCCTGATATAGGACAATTTTCTTTTGCCTCATTAGCACACTCTGAAAACTTTTCCTCAGTAATATCAGAGACTTTCGCTCTTAACGATAAGTGTATGGATTCAACTACTCCATCAACAAATGTTAAAACAGATTCAGTCTCAAGTGTTTCAGGTGAAAATCCATTCTCATTTAATACAAAACTTAGTTTCATATTAAAGCAACCTGCATGGGCGGCAGCTATTAGTTCTTCTGGGTTTGTTCCTAATTTACCGTCATCATTTTGAAACCTCATCTTAAAATCGTATGGTAGATTTTTTATAGCTCCACTACCAGTTGTTAACTCCCCTTTTCCGTTCTCACCATCTCCCCTCCACACAACATGCGCTTTTCTTTTCATACTTATAATTTTTACGTAAATTAATTAAAAATCATTTTAAAATAAAAATGAAAATTAATACAAGAAGAAATTTTTTATATAGTTCACTCGCATTAACAACACTTCCTCTCCTAGAAGGAATTATTTATGGGAAAGTATTTAAGAAAAATAAATTTAATTTAGCGCTTCAGATATACTCATTTGCTCCACTTCTATTTGAAAACAAGTTAGACATATTAAAATTCCCCGAGATGATTAAAGAAATATATAAAATCAGTGGGGCTGAGTACTGGTCAATAGCTTTCGGAGGAAGAGAAAAAGATAAAAATTTTATCAGAGAGTTAAAATCTAGATCTTTAGATAAAGATGTTAAAAATCTAATTATTCTTGTAGATAATGTGGATTTGCAGACAATGGAAAATGGACCAAGCCTAGCATCATCAAAAAAAAATGAGAGAGAAGAATCTATTGACTTCCATAAAAATTGGATTGATGTAGCATCAGAAGTTGGATGTCATTCGATAAGAGTAAATCTAAGATCTGACGAACCTGACACCAATAAAATTTTAGATAATTCATCTGAAAGTATATTAAGTCTTATCAATCATAGTAAAAGTCAGGGAGTAAGTGTTGTTGTTGAGAACCATGGCGGGATAACTGGAGATGCAGACTGGATGGTTGATCTAATGAATAATATTAACAGCAACTTTGTTGGCACACTTCCAGATTTTGGGTCTTACAATTTCTGTGTGGAGAGGGGTGAATTAAACTTTGAGGGCCTAACAGGTGATTGTAAAGATCAGTACGATAAATATAAAGGTGTTGAAAAACTTTTACCTTTTGCAAAAGGAGTGAGCGCAAAGTCTCATGAGTTTAACTCTTTGGGAGAAGAAACATCAACTGATTATTCCAGGATGATGGATATCATTTCAAATTCATCATACGAGGGTTTCATCACTATAGAGTATGAAGGAGCTATGATGAAAATGTTTGGGGGAAAAGGAAATTACCTTGACCCACATCAAGGCGTAGAGGCTACCCAATCTCTAATTAAAAAATACATATGATGGACTGGATAGAATACTTTTATAATATAGCTGAGGAAGTGAAAAATAAATCAAAAGACAAAAACACTAAAATAGGAGCTGTCATTGTCGGGAAAGATAAAGAAATAGTCTCAACTGGCTACAATTCTTTCCCTCGAGGAATAAATGATCAGGTAATAGAAAGGCAAGAGAAGCCTGAAAAATATTTTTGGTTTGAGCACGCTGAAAGAAACGCAATATATAATGCTGCAAGGATAGGCGTTTCTACTAAAAATTGCATCATGTACCTCACATGTGGAATACCGTGTGCAGACTGTGCTAGAGGTATTATTAATGCTGGAATAAGGAAGATATATGTTATGAAGGGAGGTGGTGCTAGGTCACAGAAATGGATTGATTCTGGAGAGAGAAGTAGGCAGATGTTTAAAGAAGCTGGAGTAAAAATAGAATGGTATAGTTTTCAAAAATAAAAACTACTTCCAATTTTTATTTGCAAGACCTAAAAACATGGGTACATTATCTTGATATTTTTTATATTCAGGGTACTTCCTTGAACTGATTCCCTCACTAAAAACAGCACTATTATAAAATAATACTACCAGCAGTATACATCCTACGACCGACCAGTTTAATAAAGCTCCGTTTGCAGAAGCACTTATAAGATAAAAAGTAATCCAAATCAGCTGCTCACATGCAAAGTTAGGATGTCTCGAAAAAGACCAGAGTCCAGTTGTCACAAACCCTCTTTTATAGTCTCCATCTAACTTCTCATTATTTTCTATTCTTCGATATTTTTCTGTTTGGAATTCGTATTGTTGCTGATCAGATATATATTGAATTACTATCAGAATAAACATAAATCCTCCGATTAAGAAATCATACATACCAATTGGTTCAGAGCCCTGCCAAGCAGCTAGTATTGGTAATGAGAAAAGGAATATAAGTCCCATCTGATATAAACAAATAAAAAATAAATTAAAAAGACCCCATGTAAATCTTGATGAGAGAAATGGTATAGAAGCTTTAACCTCAACCCATCTATAATCTTCCTCACCTTTCCAGAAGTATATACTGAAGCCACCCCTTCTACCGAAGTTGTAGGTTAACCTAGCACCCCAGCAAGTTACTAAAATAGCCATCATAAGCATTCGATCATTAAAACCGGATGCATTTGCAAAATACCATACGTATGCAATAGGGATAAGACTCCAAAATTTATCTACTTGACTGTAGTTTTTTGCTAATTCACTAACAACAAAACAGTAGATAGCAGATCCTAAATAAAGTTTAGTCATCGTTACAAGTGCAGCATACTGCTCATCAGTAAATGAAGTGTCAAATACATCAGTGCCAAATGTAATGTATACAAGTGCACATAATGTTACTACTAAAAATAATGCTTGTTTTGCTACCATCTAACTATCTTTTTTTTATTTCGTTCAATCTCATATATGAGTTTAATTCTATCAAAAAAAATCTATGATATAAGTGAAATACCAAAAAAGACAGGCATATATTATTTCATAGACACTAACAATATACCTATATATATTGGAAAAAGTTTAGATTTAAATAAAAGAATAACTCAACACTTAAGTTCTAAATCTTCCAAGTCAGACAAAATCAGATTTAGCTATAATCATATAAGATATCTTGTGACCAGATGCGAGCTTATTGCTCTTCTGATAGAATCACAAGAAATAAAAAGAAATAAACCTATACTCAACAGAAAATTAAGAAAAAAAAGAAGGGCCATACACATAAAAAAGTATGTAAATGAAAAGGGATTTTTTGGATTGAAAATAACAAAGGAGACAGACCAAAATATAACAAGCTTTAAATCAGCCAAGTCAGCTAAATCATTTATCGAGTATGTTTCTAATAAATACAAATTATGTAAAAAAATTAATAACATAACAAAACACGAGTATTGTTGTTATTCAATATCTTCAAAAGCGAAGACTAGAAAATGCCTATGTGAGGAGAATGTAATTGATTATAATAAGAGATTTGATGATATGATTAAGGCTGTAACATTACCAAATAAAAGCTTTGCAATAATTAATAAGAAACATGATAAACCTTATCCATTTGTATCCGTAAAAAATGGTGTAGTTGAAGGATTTGGATATACTTATAATAAATCATTCAGAAACAAAAAAAGCCAAAAGAAACTAGATTTTGTCACCAAAGATGAAATAATAATTGTAAAGAATTTTTACAATAGATACCGAAATCATTTAGAGTTAAAGATAGTGAGATGATAAGTTATAATAATACAGACAAGACCTATACACTAAAGACAAAACAGAAGCTCCCTATAAGTTTGAGTAAAAGTTGGAATTTTTTTTCTTCACCAAAGAATTTATCTAAAATAACCCCTGAACATATGAATTTCAAGATTTTAACAGATTTTGGTAAAATGTATGAGGGTCAAATTATAAAGTATAGAGTATCACCTTTTCCTTTCTTTAGAGTTGGATGGACTACAAAAATTACAAGTGTTGAAAAACCCTTTTCTTTTACAGACAAACAAGTATCTGGCCCTTTTAGTTTGTGGGAACATGAACATATTTTTGAAGAAAATAGTGATGGGATATATGCACATGATATTGTTAAATATAAGTTGCCTCTCGGGTTTCTTGGTAGACTTTTTGGTGGAAAGATTATAAGCTGGCAGCTGAACAAAATATTTGATTTTAGAAAAAAAGTATTAAATAAATTATTTATAAAATGAGTAGAACACTTGTAATTGGAGGTAGTAGGGGTATAGGAAATAATATAATAAAAGAACAACTTAGTCTTGGAAAAGAATGTGTCAGCATATCTAGAAATAGTTCTGGAATACATGACAACCTCCTCCAAGAATTTAATGTTGATGTAATAAATGGAGAACTTCCTGACATAGACAATATAAGTTCATTAGTTTACTGTCCTGGATCCATTATATTAAAACCTTTTAATCAAATAACCGAGGATGATTATAAAAGTGATTTTGAAATTAATGTGCTTGGCGCTGTTAAATGTATAAAAAAATACATAAATATTTTAAAGTCATATGACAATGCTTCAATGGTCTTGTTTAGTACAGTTGCTGTAAATCAGGGTATGCCTTTCCACTCATCTGTTTCTATTGCAAAGGCAGGCGTCGAAGGACTATCTAAAACTCTTGCAGCTGAGTTTGCACCAAAGGTAAGAGTAAATTGTATTGCCCCCACCCTTACAAAAACAGATCTTGCAAGTAGAATTTTAAGAAATGAAAGGATTGAGGAAAACATTGCAAATAAACATCCTCTAAAAAGAATATGCGAAGCTGAAGATATTTCATCAATGGCTACATTTCTTATATCAGATAAAGCAAAAAATATGACTGGTCAAATTTTAAGGGTTGACGCCGGCATGTCTACATTAAAAATTTAGAATGCAGATTATTGATAATAAGAATATCTCTGAGTATAGTAAACTTTACAGATTAAATTTAATAAATAGCATAACGGGGTACAAGCCTGCTAATCTAATTGGAACTAAATCTAACAATGAGATTTCTAATCTAGCAATCTTTAGTTCAGTAGTTCATTTAGGATCTAAGCCGCCACTTATTGGAATTATAACCCGACCCAACACAGTACCCAGAGATACATATAAAAATATTATCAGTAACAAAACTTATACCATAAACCACATCTCGAAAGATATGGTAGAGAGAGCGCACTACACCTCAGCAAAGTTTAATGAAGAAGATTCAGAATTTGACTATTGTAATTTTGAGGAAGAATATATTGATGGATTTAATGCTCCATTTGTTAAAGAGAGTCAAATTAAAATTGGAATGAAATTAGTAGAAGAAAAAAATATAGAAACTAATAATACAATTTTAATTATTGGGGAAGTACAAAAAATTGTAGTTGATGATAACTATATAGATGAAGATGGTTCGTTAGATTATCATAAATTAAACTCTGTATGTATATCTGGTTTAGATACATATTATGAAACAAATAAAATATCTAAATATCCCTACGCTAGAAAGGATGGCTTACCATTCTAATGAGAAAAACATTTTTACCTTTTAAAACGTGTGAAATATGCGAGAAGCCATTCTCATATAGAAAGAAGTGGAGAAAGTGTTGGGATGAGGTAAAGTACTGCTCTGAAAAGTGCAGAAGAAATAAGAATAAAAAAGTAGTTAGAAATGTCTAAAAAATCTGTTTTTTGGTATAGAAGAGACTTGAGGTTGCATGATAATCATGCTCTTTTCCAAGCACTTCAAAATGGTGGTGAGGTGATGCCCATATTTATATATGATAGTAATATAATTAATAAACTTGACCCTAGTGACCACAGACTTAAATTTATAAATGACCAGATTAAAATCATAAATAATAAGCTATCTGAAATTGGGAAAAGGATATATACATTTTTTGGAGATCCTCTATCCATAATCAAAAATTTAAAATCTGAATACAATTTTGATTCACTATATTTTAATAAAGATTATGAACCATACGCAATAGATAGAGACAGCAAAATTTCTGACTATTTAAAAACAATAGGATGTTCTTCTCACTCATTTAAAGACCATGTAATATTTGAAGAAAATGATATAGTAAAGGATGATGGAAATCCGTACGTTGTGTACACTCCATTCTCAAAAAAGTGGTTATTAAATTTTGACACAAGTATGACTAAAACATTTGATTCATTATCTCTTCTTAAGAATTTATTAGATTCTAATAGTTTTGTTATCTCTTCAGAGAGTTCTAAAGTTGTAGAAGAGGCTATCTCTCCAATCAAATATAATTTAGATGAAAAATTAATTGATAATTACGAGGAAGATAGAAACTTTCCTTGGGTTGAGGGAACAAGTAAAATTGGTGTTCACCTAAGATTTGGCACAAAAAGTGTTAGAGAAATTATAAAAATAGGTCTCAAATGTTCCTCAGAAATATATTTAAAGGAACTTATTTGGAGGGAGTTTTTTATTCAAATTCTTTACCATTTCCCATCAACAGTAAATAAATCATTTAAAGAAAAATATGAAAACATTAACTGGAGAAATAATATGGATGAGTATGAAGCGTGGTGTAACGGAATGACTGGATATCCAATTGTTGATGCTGGGATGAGAGAACTTAATGCTACTGGATTCATGCATAACAGAGTTAGGATGGTCGTGGGAAGCTTCCTTTGTAAACATTTACTAATAGACTGGAGACTCGGTGAAGAATATTTTGCAAAAAAATTATTTGATTTTGAGAAGGCAAGTAATGTTGGAAACTGGCAATGGGTGGCAGGATGTGGAGTTGATGCGGCTCCATACTTTAGAATATTCAACCCGTATGAGCAACAGAAAAAATTTGATAAGGATAGAGAATATATAAGTAAGTGGATACCTGAACTTAATAAATCAAATTATCCAAATGAAATTGTCAACCACAAATATGCCAGAGAGAGATGTCTTTCAATTTATAAAGAGGCACTCCAATGAGTAGAGAAATTGCATTAATTTTTCCTAATCAATTATTTGAAGAATCTAAAATTCTAGATCTTAAAATCGAAACATATTTAATAGAGGAGTATCTTTTCTTTAAGCATTTCAATTTTCATAAACAAAAATTACTATTTCACAGGTCATCTATGAGACAATATATGAATCACCTAAAAGAGTTAGGAATAAATGTCAAGTATATTAACTCAACAGATACAAATGCTGATATAAGAAAATTTATTTTAAATTTTAATAATAAAATTGATAAGATCCACTTCATAGATCCTGTAGATAATTACCTTGAGAGAAGAATAAAAACTTCATGTGACCAAACGGGTATTGAATATTTATCTTACGAAAATCCTTCCTTTATTAACAATGAAACTTTGATGAAAAAGTTTTTTAGAGATGAAAAAAAGAAATTTTTTCATATGAATTTTTATAAGGAACAGAGAATAGATCTTCAAATTTTACTAGATGGAAATAATCCGGAGGGTGGGAAATGGTCCTATGATGATATGAATAGAATGAAATTTCCAAAAAATAAAACTGCTCCTAAAATATCTTATCCTAATTCTGTTGAAGTTTATGAGGAAGCAAAAGATTATATCAACAAAGAATTTAAAGATAATCTAGGGAAACTGAATGATAATATAATTTATCCATATGACTTCATCACAGCTAAGAAATGGTTTAAAAAATTTTTAGATCAGAGATTCTACGATTTCGGTCCTTACGAAGATGCTATTGTCAAAGATGAGAGAATATTAAATCATAGCCTTCTATCTCCACTTATTAACTCAGGTCTACTAACCTCTCGATATATTATTAGCAAATCAGTAAAATACTACAAAGAGAATAATATTCCCTTAAACTCTTGCGAAGGTTTCTTAAGACAAATAATTGGATGGAGAGAATTTATTAAAGGAGTTTATGAATCAAAAGGGTCATTTGAGAGGACAAAAAACTTCTGGAATTTTTCCCGAAAAATTCCAAAATCATTTTATGATGGCACTACCGGTATAGAACCAGTAGATGATGCTATTAATAAAGTTAATAATTCAGCATATGTTCACCACATTGAAAGATTGATGATATTAGGAAATTTTATGCTCCTTTGTGAATTTGATCCAGATGAAGTCTACAGGTGGTTCATGGAATTATTTATTGACGCATACGACTGGGTTATGGTACCAAATGTATATGGAATGAGTCAGTTTGCAGATGGAGGATTAATGTCGACAAAACCTTATATCAGTGGTAGCAGTTATGTTCTCAAAATGAGTGACTACAAGAGAGGTGAATGGTGTGGTATCTGGGATGGTCTATTTTGGAACTTTATGAATAATCAGAGAAATTTTTTCATAAAAAACCCAAGGATGAGAATGTTAATCAGCTCATTTGATAAGATGGAAAAATCAAAACAAAATAATCATCTTGAAAAAGCTAAATATTTCTTAGAAAAATTAGATAAATGAAAAGATCAATATACTGGTTTAGAAAAAATTTGAGAATAAATGATAATCCATCTCTATATAATGCTATAAGAGATAATGATGAGCTTATTATGATTTACATAAAAGATTATAATACATATACTCCTGAAGGTTTAGGTATTAGTCAAATGGGAAGCTTCAGAAAAAAGTTTCTAGACGAATCAGTAACTGACTTAAAAAAATCTTTAAAAAGTAAAGAGATGTTTCTTCATGTACTAGAAGGAGATAAATTCAAAATTTTTGAAGAAATTAGAGATAAATTAGATATCAATTCTATTTACTGTTCAAAAGAGGTAGGTTGGTATGAGGAAAGAGATGAGATAAGTTTATCAAATATCAATTTTCAGTTAAAGATGTTTGAAGATTCACATTTAGTTGAGGAGAAAGAGATTCCTTTTAATTTAGAAAATTTACCACTTATTTTTACCCCATTCAGAAAAAAAGTTGAAAAAAATTCAAGTATAAGAGGAATAATAAATGGGTTACCTAAAATAAAAAAGGTATACAAAGATTTAAATTTTACTTCATCATCAAGAATTGAAATTGATAATATAAAAATAAATAAGAATAGTGCTCATCCATTTAAAGGTGGTGAAAACGAAGCACTGAAAAGGGTTAAATCCTATATATGGGATACTCATAATATTGCTAACTATAAAAATACAAGAAATGGTCTTGTAGGAAAAGAATATTCTTCCAAGTTCTCGGCCTACCTATCCTTGGGTTGCGTATCACCCGTTACCATATATCATGAGGTAAAGAGATATGAGAAAGAAATTAAAAAAAACTCATCTACATACTGGCTTATATTTGAGTTGATGTGGAGAGAATTCTTTAGATATGTTGCAAGAAAAGGAGGGAAAAATATTTTTCTTTTAAATGGAATTAATGGAAATATTTTTAATAGAAGTTTTAATTCTAACATTGAAAATTATAATAAATGGATTAATGGTAAAACTGGTCAAGAATTTATTGATGCAAATATGATTGAACTAAACTCTACTGGTTTTATGAGTAATAGGGGCAGGCAGAACGTAGCTAGTTATCTTATAAATGAACTTGATTTAAACTGGAGATGGGGTGCTGCCTATTTTGAGAGTAAACTTATTGATTATGATGTTGCGAGTAACTGGTGTAACTGGATGTATATGGCTGGAGTTGGAAATAATGTCAGGAACTGGGCCTTTAATCCATTAAAACAATCCGAAGTATACGATAAGAGAGAAAATTATAGAAGTATTTGGCTAAAAAAGAAATTAAGGCAACAAAGTATAGACTTTTAGAGTATAAATAAGTTACAGAGAAATTTTTCTCACTTAAAAATGATTTAAATAATAGTTATGTTTAAATTTATGAAGCTTTTTAGACCATTAGAGTTAGTTCTTTTGATACTAGTTTTAATAACCATAGTGGTTTCTGAGGTATTTTTTTTCAATGATGAACCATTGAAAGCAGTATTTCTTGGTCTCTGGGCACCAACTATTCTTCTTTTTATTTTGGTTTTTAACCAAAAGAA
>MDTG01176116.1_pt1 | contig 11441 bp, 8 predicted proteins | sample 811421 | NCBI WGS metagenome assembly MDTG01 (sample SAMN05326645, study PRJNA326480) | marine metagenome | isolation source: seawater | place: Pacific Ocean: South East | collected 2011
AATTATGCGAAAGTAGAATACAATTGAACCTACAGGAATGGTTGATTATCATGGCTCGTCGAGGCAAGAAGCAGAGTGGAAACATCTTCGGAAGGTGGTGGGAAGAACGTAGAGAACAGCATCTTAGCATACTGTTTATACTATCATTGGCAGGATTGGCAGCATTCCTTTGGTCTCTCGTTTTCTTCATGTTTATGGATGGGGTAACTCAGATGCCCGAATTGATCGGATTATCTTGGTTTTTTGCAATTGGAGGGCTAATTCTACTGGGGGTTGTTGGGCCTGAGTTCTTCCGTTATAATGAGCAATTGAACTTGCTTAGAGAAATTTTGGAATTAGAATCTAGGGCCGAGATCCAAAAAAGAAGGAAGGAGGCGGAGGAAGCAGCCTCACTTTTAGGTAGTGTCCACCAAGGTAAGTTGTTGGCCCATTACAAGATTCACGGAATTCGAGCAGGTCGCATATTTCAATCTCCTGCAACAAAATTCACTACAGAAGAATCATGGGTTGTTTCATGGTGGAATGCTGAAAATTCCATCTTGTCAGAGAATACCGGTGTTACAAACTTGTCATCTTCTAATGTACATAAATCATTAATCGTGGGATCAATTACTGGAATTATTCTACTGTTTTGGAATTCATTGTTCGGAATAGCTCGAATGACTGCTGGAGGTTCTCGAGAATATACTGTGGATATTTTAGCTTGGTTCCAAAGTTTATTCGGCTCAGAAACATCAACGTTAGTTGAACCAATTTCATTCGATTTAATCTCAATAATTTTGTTAGTATCTCTGAGTGCATTACTTTGGTCTACGAGTCCAATGATTTCGTTGAAACCATCAACGGAAGAGGAGTGAGGAAAACCAATGTCCGGTAGTTATGGGTGGATTCGTGAGATCCTTCTTGCTGCTGGAATGATTTTTGTTTTGTATGGTTCGTTAGTTCTAATGACCGGTTCTTCACCGCCGATGGTAGTTGTTGAATCTCAGTCAATGATGACAGATGATGAGTCCCATGTTGGAATTATTGATCCTGGAGATATTATCTTAGTTACAGATTCTGACAGACGCAATATAGTAACATATGCTGAAGCAACAGAATTAGACAACAGATTTAGTGGGTATTCCACCCATGGCATGCCTGGAGATGTGATAATTTACAAAAAGAATGGAGGAAATGACACTCCTGTAATTCATCGTGCTATTTTATTCGCATCGGCAAATGAAACTACACCTATTGAGAGTAACGGGACTTGTATTAACGGAGAGTTAGATGAAAATCTCGTCTTATCAGATGGCTCAGTTGGGGCTTGCATTCTGACATGGGATGTAAGGGGGACATCAGTCACAAATGTTACATCAATTAGTATGAATTTAACCGGTTATTCTTGTCAATCCCACGGATATTTGATGATTCAAAATTGGATACCTGAACATGAGGGGTATCTAACCTCAGGAGACAATCCTCGGACAAATGGTTGTACAGTTGACCAATTAATCGCAACCGGGCATAGTGGTTCAGGGCCTCATTATTTTGGCCTTAGAGACGAATTTGGGAACCCTGTTACTGCGGTAAGGTCCGAATGGGTCAGTGGAATCGCAGGCCCAGAGATACCTTGGTTTGGAATTGTTAAATTAGCCGCTTCAAATAATTCTAGTCAAGTTACATCTGATGCATGGAATAGCTTGATTATTTCTATTGTAATTTTACTGAGCAGTGTTATGATTATAGAGAAATCTATGACAAAAATTATTGCTTCGTCCCCTGAGTTTAATCAATCAGATTATCAGGCCGTAAACGATAGGTATCAAGAAAATCATGAAGAACAAGAGTGAGGTCAGATTTGTTGTTTTTGTAGCAATAATTTCGGCCTTCTGAGTATGAATAATTCCACTTTTATCTGCAATCCAATTTATGATTGAATTAATGAAATCTCTCATTATATGGCCTCCGTCGAATGGCACAACTGGAACTAGGTTCGCGAAACCCAACAAGAAATTAATCCAGAAAAACCAGAAAACACCTTCAATTAGGAAGAGTTGAGAACTACTGAAATCGAGCATATTCTTTTCTTCAAAACTCATAATTTCCCCATTCAATTGGAATGGTACACTTAGTAGTTGTATTGGATGAATAATTGAAGAGATAACACGTTGTTCGATACTTATGCCAGGTTTAAATGGCCCTAATAACCGATTTTTCCCTTGTTCGGTATCTCTTATCGCTGGACCTAGATTATCTCCTTGGACCCCCAAAAAAGCATCTCCTTTGGTAATACCAACTCTGTTTAGGTCTTCTTCTGAAATATTTTGTGAGCGATACTGTTCATATTTGTCTCCTAGCGTTATTTGAATTATTTTCTGATTTTCCCATCTACTTTCATTATACTGGAGAATTGTGACATTTAGTATATCCCCCGCCTTTGAGGCGCTCAAAACATTCTGCATATCGTCATCGTTTGAAATGGATTGGTTGTTCACTTCGATAATTATGTCATAAGGTTCCAGTCCTCCTTGATCCGCTGGCCCATCTACAATAATTGCTGGGCTATACGCGCCTTGCAATGATGGATTCACTCCACTCATTCCGGCAGCCAAAACTCCCATCAGAATCGTTGCTAATACTAGATTAACAGCTGGACCAGCAGCATAAATTCTCATTCTCTCTCTTCTTGGAGCTTTGATAATCTCAGAATACTCCGGTTCAGCAAATGCTCCTATCGGTATCATTGAAAAAATCAATAATCCAAAACTTTTGACTCTCATTCCATGTGCCCTCATTAGGATTCCATGTCCATATTCGTGAATTACTAGCGTAAACATTAGTGCGATTAATGGCCAGAAAATGGGCATTCCAATGCTTACACCTGGAATTAGTAATACTTCTGTAGGCTCAATTGAAATTTGTTCTCTGCTGGGGCTAAATAATGACAAGAAACTCAATATTACCATTAGACTTGTGAAAAAAAGCACAAATATCCCAATCCAAATGGAAAACTCTCCAAATATTCTCCATAATTTCCGAGGTTTAGAAACCGTCTCCAATATTTCTTGTCCTTTGTTTGTTCTAATCATCAGGATAAAACCTAGAACTTTTGTCGCATTCCATTTTTCAAGGTAGCCCCTACTTTCTAGAATTCTAAGAATAAATATATTCAGAAAAAGTATTCCAAGCAATATATTGCCTGAAGATATGGCTATCGCTGTGATGATCAGGTAAATCCAATCCCTCGCGGTCAGCGTCAATGCCATATGTATTGTTGCTCCCTACGTTTTGGGGCATTTGAATCCTCCATCGTCTTGTTACCGTTGGTTTCTTCATGTTGTTTCGATTGGACCGGGTATGGGAGAAGGCGATACGACCTCCCCTTCGACCCGTAGAAAACTCGACTCTATGGTTAGGGATATCGAATCTATAGCTCGTTTGTTGCAACAGGCTTCATTAGAAAAAGTTCAGTTAGATGTGATTAAAATCGAAAATAGAATAGACGCTATGGAAGAACACCTATGCTCCCCATCCGTTTCGGTTAACGCATAAATCCCTTCATCCAATCAGCAATTTCAGTGTCTGATTCAGAGATTTCCGAATCACTGTTTACACGATTTTGGATTGGTTCAAATGATTGATTTGTGAGCTCGTTTTTCCTACAAACTAATGCCAAGAACTTGTGTAAAGGTAACCCCTTTTCCCAAATTAAATGAGGTCTCCCATTTTTTGTAAGAGGACAAGCTGGAATTCTTCTGGCTAGGATTGACAGCCTCCCCTCTAAAGGACCAGCATCGATACGAAATATCCTCCACGAGTCCCCCCGAACGCCTTTGAGTCGATATGCATATAATGGCATTAAACCACATTTTTTGCCAATGTTTTCGAGAGCAGAATATTGTTCAGATAATCTCCCGTTGAGGTATAGTTTCTTTTCCTTGCTTGTTTTTACTTCAATTGGGAAACAAATATCTCCTCTCAAAGCAAGTAAATCTCCACTTCCTTCAATTCCACTTCCAGCAGCCCTGACTACTAAGAATGGTTTCTCAATTACAAGTCTAGCTTGCGCTCTTTCAGATTCTGAACATGAACGAGTTACTGCGCGAACCCCCTCGGGAAGCCCTGCTAATACATGGCGGAGTTCTCTTTCGTATTGTGCCCCCTGTACCATATGCTGTGCGAGCCATATCTAACCTAATCTCTTTCGTTGATCGTTGAGTGTTTGCTGCTGTTTTTAGATCGATAAAACCCAGCCGAGTCGACATTTCTAACCCTGACATTCAAGACCCTCGGCTGTTCATTGTAAATCACGTGGGATACATTGCCGTTAGAACTGCTGATTTCCGTCTAGCTTATCGATTGGTTTTGGAATTAAAGAAACGAGGTATTCGATGTATCCAGATACTTCCTTCTGATTCTGTCCCATCGGATGTTGCTGCATGGATGGGTTCTCCATCTGAGGTCTTGTTAAGCGGAGATTCTCTTGGTATTCCAGCTACATTGGATTCCTTTCAACATTCCGTGGAGCAAGCAATTCACCGCCTAAGATACGGAGGCCCAATTCAAAGGCTAACCTTTGGCGTGGATCCAGGGCCACGTCCTGGAATTGCGTGGATTGGAGACGGATTGACCCTTGGAAAAGCTCAACTAGAAGGCGTAGATGAAACTGTGGATAGTATTGTTCGAATTTCACAAGCTATAGAACATAAATCCCTTGTTATTCGAGTTGGAAATGGGTCAAAGACGATAGCAAATAGAATCATCAATACTTGTGTGGTCAGGGGTTTATTGGTTCAGAGGGTGAATGAGGAAAAAACATCAATTGGTTTACCTCGGCATGCTCATTCCTCTGCAGCATTGAAAATTGCACATCTCCCTGGAGATCCAATAAATGAGAAGCAACGTGTTCGTCCAACAGATGGGGAGATTAGAGATGTTCAAAGGAGAAGTAGGAGACATTCTCAAGGGAGAGTGACCATTCCATCAAACTTGGCAAGAGCTGTTGCCATGGGTCGGTTAACAATTGATGATGCAATCAGCCACCACAATGGAGATTACAGCACATCCAAAGAGTAACACTTGGCATAAGTCTCTTCTACAGAATCATTGTATTAGCCCGCGTCTGAAAGCCCGAGTTAGGTCAGAGCCAGGAAACTGGTCTTCTGTCTCACGGTATACTGTTTTCATATTACTTATGAAATTAGAATCTTCGGTCACCAGAAGGAGGCGCTCGATACCCGGGTCCTCTTCGCCGTCAAGAACACCAAGAAGAATTTCCATCGTTTTTCTTGCGCCTTCACGATGAGGATATGAAAAAACATCCATTGAGAGCGGAGCAAGAGCAACAACTCCACGAACTTTACTATCTGCAATCTGTTCAAACATAGAGGTGTATGCCTTTTCCAATAGTTCTCTGCGGTTAAGATCCTGATTAGGCCGACGACAATCAGGACCAACAACATGGATTAAGTGTTGGACTGGAAGGTTAAATGGCGATGTAGAAACAGCAGATCCTACAGAGCACGGTTGTAAATTCAAAGCCCTTTGTCCACGAGCAATTTGTGAACAGGCTTCACGAAGCTCTTCTCCTGCTGCTTTGTGGATTTTTGCGTCGATTCCCTCTCTTCCAGAAAGTCGATTATTAGCACCGGTGACCAGTATGTCACATTCTGTTTTGAGTACATCTCCGATTAAGATACGTAGTTGCGCATGTTTGCAATCACGTACTATGAGCGTGTCCATAATTCTGATGCGACAGGGCGATTTGTTATAGTCGTTTCATTGAAAATAACATTTTTGGGTTTTTGACCCGATTCATTGAACACCAATGCTAAACCCCCGGCAGGTAATGAGAGGAGCCAAGGTCGTCCTGTTTCTCATCATGTTAATTATTGCCCCATGGTCAGGAATATATGGGGAGAATACAACAGATATAGTCCGAAATCATCCTAATTATTCGGATTTTCTGAATAATGAAAATATTGCAGTTCCAATGGGGTTCCATCACTCAACATTTGCTAATTACAGTGACGTAGCAGTAGTTATCAATAATCGCAGTTCTGATAGTGTGTTAATTGGTAGTGCCTTTGCTTCTGCTAGAGGGATTCCTTCCGAGCGAATTTTTCTTTTGACAAATGAAAGTACTCCAACCAGCGAGACAATAAACGCGAATCAGTTTGATACATATTTTGCTGATCCAATTCGGCAAATGATTCAGGACAGGGGACTTTTTGGTGTTCTCAATTATCTGGTAACGACAAAAGGAGTACCTCTTAGAATAAATGGGGGATCAAATACCAAAGCATCATTTGATTCTGAACTTGCTTTGATTGATTCTGGTCAATTTGGCTCATTGATCCATTCAAATTATTGGGGAGAGCATAGTTATGGTCCCTGGTCAGATGAAAATGGGGAACAATTTGCTGCTTTTACCACAGAACCAATTCCTGAATTTAGCCGATCAGAACAAGGCTTCTACATAGTTAGTAGGTTGACTGGATATGATGTTGAAACTGCAATTTCTTTGATTGACAAAGCGAACAATAGTTTTGGTTCTCGAGGAAATACAGTTCTTGACTTAGCAACCAATCGTAATGGCTCAGGATATAAATTTTGGAATGATGCACTATATTCTGCACACGATAACCTAAACGAAACACTCAATCTCCCAGTATTATTTAATCAAAATTCCACATTTGTTACCGGTGAAAGTGACGTAATAATGTATGCTTCGTGGGGTAGCAATGACGGTTCTTGGCAATGGGGTACTCATCCAGATGAACAGTTTTTAGATAGTGGATTTGACACTCCGGATGGTTCTACGACTTCCGGTATACGATCATGGTATTCCACTACATCGAATGTTTCGGCCGGAGAGTCTATTCAATGGTCGTGGGATGATTCTGTGAAAAGAGATGGTAATGGAGCATCATCCCTAGAGATATCTTCTGCCCCATGTTCTGCAACAGAAGGAAAGAATACCAACGGTTTACTTGCCGAATATTTTGATAATCAAGGGATATCATACAACTCATCTTTTATGCCAGATCTAAATAGTAGAGAACCGAATCACATTCGTTCAGAGCTAAATATCAATCAAGCGTCTTCTAATTTGTTTTGGCCAGGATTAGATTCTAGATTTTCGGATTATTTTTCAGTTAGACATACAGGAGTTTTGACCATTCCTTCAGCAGGAAATTGGACATTCTACTCTAATTCAGATGATGGCGTATTGCTATGGATAAATGATGTAGAGGTAGTGAATAATTCTGGTATTCATGGTATGAGGGAAGTTAGTGGTTCAATAGAATTAGAACAAGGAGAACATATTTTCCGGTCAGAATTTTTTGAGCATGGAGGAGGAGCAGGACATATTGTGTCATGGGAGGGCCCAAATCAAACTAAACAAGTAATTCCATCATCTGCATTTACTAGGGCATTGAGCTCTCCTGTTCGGAGCGACGTGTTAGTTCATCATTGGGACTTTGAGGCAGGCAATGGATCAATTGTAGAGGATTTAGTTAGCGGTGACAATCTCACAATGGGCGGTAATCCTACCTGGCAACCATGTCTACTCGGGAATTGTATTTTGCTAGATGGTATTGATGACGTACTAGAGGCAAATGTAGACGATCGTCTTGGTGATTTTACAGTCTCCCTTTGGGCGAAGGCAAATCATACAGGTCAGAGTAGATATTCTTCTGTAATTGCAGTAAATGATGTGGGTGGAGATTCGGATTCGTTTCAAATTATGACAAGTGGCTCGTCTCCCGGTGTTTGGCAATTGTATCATAATAGAACATATGATTTTGGACCAGTAAGCGCATCTGAATGGGTACATTTTGTTGTAGCGAAAAATGGCGACCAGTTGATGCAATATATGGATGGGATATTGGTGGGAAATATCACAATTCCAAATGGAAGTATTGATGAGATTGATTTATTTAAATTCGGGGTTAATCGAGCCGGAAATACTCATTGGTCAGGATTAATTGACGAGGTCCAAGTATGGACTGAATCCCTCAATTCCTCTGAGATAAGATTGGTAAATGGGGAGGTTGCACTTAATTGCCCATCCTTTTCATCTATCAGTCAACCCAGCAGCCTTTCTACAAATCTGACTTTCGGAGAAGAAGATAGAAGAGGTCATGCTTGGATAATTTCAGGATATGGTCAATTAGTTGGTGAGGTAAATGCAGAATGGGTATTGAAGGTAGAGGCATTCAACCAAAATGGTACACTTCTATCTGTTAATTCGTCAGATTCTTCGTCCATGACACCTTCATGGGTTCAAAAGACAATGCGGTTCAGACCACATGAGAATGCTACATCATTCCGTATTTCTTATGAGGTTGAGATCGTAAATATTAGCCGTGAAGGTTCAGTTCACTTTGATACCACAAATCTACAAATCATTCGTCCTCATATGGATTGGGAACCAGGATCAATTGCTGAAACTGCCGTATCAACTGGGGGAAGGTCATTTACGTGGGGTACTTCATATGGACAGAGTTTAGTGGCAGATCTTCTAGAGGACGGAGTTTCAGGAGTCAAGGGTTATGTGTATGAACCATACATTCCTGCAGTTTCTTATCCTGACTTATTAACTTCATATTACGCGTCTGGTTACAATTTAGGTGAGGCATATACAGCATCGAATAACTATCTATCGTGGATGGGAGTAATAGTTGGAGATCCTAAGATGTCTCCATTTTCCGATCGTTTGCATGATGTAGAGATTAGGAACGTGTCAGTATCGTCTAGGCCCTCTGTTGGGACACCATTTGATGTTCAAATTGAATTAGCTAACATCGGACCATCTCCTGCTACTGGATGGATAGAGGTTAGAGAAAGAGTAGGAAATAGAGTATTAACAAATGTCAGTATTTCCATACCTAGCGGTGATCAACCAGGGTCTTTGAGAGAAATTAATGTCTCGACTGTCACTGATTCAGTAGGCTTTGTTGAATTACAGATCAGATATTTCGCAGACAACGGACCTATGCAAAATTCCAGTACCTTTGTCCAAGGGTTCGTGTTAAATGAGCGGGTAATTAATAACAACATTCTATCTACAATTGTTGAGGTAAATAGTCCACCTACGATTGAATTTGCCGATTGCTCCTCATCTGTTGTTCCAAGGGGTAGTACGGTTTCTTGTTGGGTTGAAGTTACTGATGAGTTTGGGGTAGAGGCTGCTTTATTCAGTATAAATGGTAACAATAATTCAACAATCTTCGAAGGAAATGCAACCTCTGGTGATGGTATTCGTTGGACAGTGTTCTTTGACATACCCGGAACAACCTCTTTAGGACTCTACGATTTGTCCGTTAGGGTTACAGATATTGATGGCCTTAACGATGTTGCTACCGTAGTTGAAATCCTAGAGGTAATTGATTCCCCCTCAATTTGGTATGGAATACACGTCAATAATGCCGACGATTCATCATGGACAGGAGATACCATTCTACCATCTGGAACTCCCTTTGGAATGTTTAGAGGTGTCCCAACATCTGTCAGAGCATGTGTAGAAGATGTTGATCATGACCCGCTCACTGAGGCTCCCATTTTCATGTTTGAAAGGGGAGAACTATCTCCCATACAAGTAATCCCCAAGGAAAATACATCCAAATTTCAGTGTTATAGGGCCACTTTAGAACTTGGTCTGGATGATCCTTTATCTCCATTTTTGGCTCGTTTATCCGACACAGAGGGTAATATTATCAATACTCGATCGGTTTTGGTTGAGAATATCCTTCCATCCATACAAGCATCATTCGAAAGGGATCAAACTGAGTCTCAAGTTGCGTTTGGAGTTGGAAATGAATCAATATCTGTATCAATAACAGACCCTGATTCTCCTTCATCTCAAATTGTTGGACAAATTGAATACACTTGGCCTGAACAAGCTCCAATTACTACTCCATTTTCAGTGTTCGGAAATGGGACAATGCAAGAAATCAGATTACTGCCACCTAGTTCTGGTTTGACAGCAGGCAATCTTGGAATTCGAATATCTGCTATAGATTCCGATTCTGGATTATCACAAATTGACTTTCAAGTTCCAGTGGAGACAAGAGCTCCTGCTGTTAATGATGCAGTATTATGTCTGAATGGAGTAATAGTCCCGCTAGAAAATGGAACGGAGTTGGTGAGAGGAGAATCGATGTTATTGGTTGTGCCTGTTGATGAACATCGTCCTCTACTACAGGTCTCACCCTCATTGAGACAATCAGGTTGGAGTGAATCTCTTTTACAGCCTTCTGTCATTCCGGAAGGTTGTCCTTCTTCCGATTATACGTACTCAATAGAGATACCCAACGATTTGATAGAGGGGAATGCAAGTATAGTCATTATCCTTTCAGATATTGATGGATTGGCTACAGGTTGGACGGAAGATGTGAGTATTGTTTTCCCTCCACCATCTATCTTGAATGTCACCTCGCCGAAAAATGGGACTGTCGGCGAAGAAATGATTATTCAATTTACAGTCAGAGATGCAGACGATCTCAATAATGTAGTTTGTTTTATCGATGTTCAATCACAGAATTCCACTTTACTGGATTTAGAGAAGAATCCTAGCACAAACGGAGACATCATTGTGACATGGACTCCTGGTCGACCGATGCAAGGAGTCAACATGTCGATAATTTGCGAAGATGGAATGAAAAGATACGATACTTGGGGTTTAGATTCTCCGATTAACATCACTGGAAATATTACACAAGAAATACCAGAAGTTATTGAAGACGATAACGAAGAACAAACATCATCAAACAGTGTACTGTTTATTGTGGCTCTACTGAGCTCACTATTTCTGATTACGTCCTCAATAATTATGTGGGTATTCAGAAGAAAACAGGATATTGAGACATCTCCATGGGAAATTAGTGGTTTACTTGATGGAAGTCAAATCATGGATCAATCAGTTGAACTAGATCCTCAAGATGTAATTGACCTATTAGATTCAGATTAACAAAAACTAACGAAGGGTTCAATTCAGTAGTGATTGTAGGGTTAGCATGGCTACAGGGTATGTTCTGATCAATGTTGAGCCCGGATATGAATTCTCGGTTTATGAATCGATAGGAAAATTTGACCAAGTTGCAGATTCCACATTATTGTTTGGCGATTATGATTTGATTGCTAAAGTGGTTGCTAACGACATGGCATTAATTGCCCAATTTGTTGTTGAAAACATCCGCCAAATAGAGGGTGTGCAAAATACAAAAACTCTTGCTGGTGCAGAAGTTTGAACCTTTTCGACACACGTATCCGAACCTCGGAGATGCCCTGAAACCGTCTATTTTGGAGACGTATCACGATTTCCGTGCAAATATTCATAACCTATCGTGGAAGCAGCGAAGTTTGAGGTGAAACTCAAATGAGTGAGAAGAAATACTTCGTACTAATGGAGAACGGGAAGGACACCAGCACGGTGTACCATAACAAGCAGC
>MDTG01210535.1_pt1 | contig 11441 bp, 8 predicted proteins | sample 811421 | NCBI WGS metagenome assembly MDTG01 (sample SAMN05326645, study PRJNA326480) | marine metagenome | isolation source: seawater | place: Pacific Ocean: South East | collected 2011
CGAGCGAGGCCGAGAGCGCGGAGGCGAGCGAGGCCGAGAGCGCGGAGGCGAGCGAGGCCGAGAGCGCGGAGGCGAGCGAGGACGAGCCTGCGCCCAAGAAGAAGTCGGCCCTCGCCAAGAAGGGTCCGCAGGGCAAGAAGGCCTTCGGCAAGAAGGCCAAGCTCGGCAAGGAGATCGTGCTCGACTCCCAGCGCGCGGCCAAGGCGGACGAGAAGGGCAAGAAGAAGAAGCCCCTCGGCAAGCGCAAGCGCAACCGCGGCATGGCGAGCGCCGAGGAGCCCGGCGAGCGCAAGCAGAGCAACGCGCCGATCCTGGCCCTCGCCGCGAGCGTGATCCTGCTGCTCGTGATCGCCGTGGCCGTCGCGCTCAACAGCGGCGGCGACGAGCCCCAGCGCGCCAACCCCGACACCCCGAGCGACTCCCCGAGCGTGCCGGCGGACGAGCCGCAGGTGGCGGACCGGCCTCAGGATCGGCCGCCCGAGCGCCCCAAGCCCAAGGACGAGCCCAGCAAGGACCGCAGCAAGTGGTCCGCGAAGGAGAAGTCGCGGGAGGCGGTGCGGCTCGCCGAGACGATCGTCGTCGACGCGGACGACCTCCTCGCCTCCGGCAAGACCGACGAGGCGATCGCCAAGCTGAACGAGTTCCCCGCGGACCTCCGCGACCAGCCGGCCTACAAGGACGTCGAGAAGCTGCTCAAGAAGGCGGAGAAGATCGCGCCCGAGCAGAAGCGCCTGGCCGGCGTGCTGGCCCAGGCCAAGGGCGGCGACCTCGAGCCGCTCAAGAAGACGGTGCGGGAGATCCTCTCCGAGAAGTATCCCTTCTCGGGCGCAGCCTTCCTGAACCTGTTCCGCGAGGAGGCCCGCGAGCTGCTCGGTGAGGAGCAGTTCCTCGCTCTCAAGAGCGAGGCCGAGATCGCCGACATGGGCAGCGTCGACTACGACGACTCGGAAGAGGCTGCGCTCGGCGACGGGATCGACTTCGAGATGGAAGTCGAGATGCGGGGCACGCCCGAGCGGCACGCGGCCTTCGTCGGGCGCAAGTCCGAGTTCGAGGGCAACCTGCGCCAGGCAGAGCAGCGGCTCGCCGACAGGCGCAACGCGCGGCTCAAGGAGCTGCGCGTTCAGGCCGAGCGCGCCAAGAAGAAGGCCAAGAACCTGAAGATCAACGGGAAGGCCTGCACGCTGGTGGACCTGACCGAGAAGGGCTTCATGATCGAGGTCTCGGGCCGACGGATCGAGTTCGGCTGGGGCAACGCGCCGGCCAAGCTCGGCCACGCGGTCAAGTCGGCGGCCGTGGATCCCCAGAGCGCTGACGAGGCCTACGAGCTGGGCATGTATGCGCTCAAGCGCGCCCTCTTCGACGAGGCGGTGCGCGACTTCCAGCGCGCGGGCAAGCTCGGCTCACAGCACAAGGTGCCCAACATCGACGAGCTGAAGCTCATGGTCCAGCTCTTCCGCGGCCAGAGCGACTATCGCGACGGCAAGCAAGGCGAGAGCACCGTGTCCTGGGACATGACCCAGGACGCGCAGAAGAACGACTTCACGGTCCTGCACCAGGCCATGAAGCTCGACCTCGGCGGCGGGAAGCTCGCGATCCAGACCCCGCAGAACTTCCTGCTCACGGCGGCCAACGTGCAGGGCGCCTGGGACGAGCGCGCGACCCTCGAGATGAAGGTCGGCACGACGAGCCCCGCGCCGGCGGTCTGGTTCAAGACCGAGGCGGGCCAATACCTCGTCCACTTCGGCAGCCAGACCCAGCTCTTCGCCTCGGCGGTGGGTCGCGGGGCCGCGGTCGCTTCGAGCGGGACCAAGGCCGGCCAGGGCGACACGGTCTCGGTCTCGGTCACCCAGAGCGGCGACAAGGCGACCGTCAGCGTCTCGGTCGGCGGGAGCAAGTGCTTCGAGAAGACGGTCCCCGGCGAGGGTGAGATCACCTTCATGGTTGGCTGCAAGGGCTCGGGCCGCGTCGAGATCGGTCCGATCAAGGTCAGCGGCCAGGTCTCGGCCAAGTGGGCCCGCCGGACCCTGGCCAGCGCGCCCAGCCGCCTGGCGCGCGAGCTGACCAAGTTCGAGGCCCAGCTGCAGTCGGGCAACGAGCAGCAAATGGCGATGCCGACCGTCCTGCGGGGCACCTCCGCCGAGGACCAGGTCGCCCTCGAGGGGATCCCGGCCGAGCAGGTCGAGGCGCTCAAGAACGCCCGCGTCCTCTTCGCGCAGGGCAACCAGTTCGGCGCGCTCAAGAAGCTGGAGGAGGCCAGCCAGAACCCCCTCTTCCACGCGGCCAACTTCACCCTCGCCGCCTTGCGGGTGAAGCAGGACCCGGCGGGGTCGTTGATTCGCCTGGACCGCGCCGTCAAGGGCGTGCAGGACTTCTACGAGGCGAAGGTCGCGCGCGCCAGCGCGCTCTTCTGGCTGAGCAAGTACGACGAGTGCCGCAAGGAGCTCGACGAGGCGCTGAAGCTGCGCCCCGACTACGGCCCGGCCTACCTGGTCAAGGCCAACCTCCAGGTCCACGAGGGCGACTACGACACGGCCCTGCAGACCCTGGCGCTCTCGGAGGAGCTCGCCCCCGGTGACCCCTTCACGCTCAGCACGCGCGGGCGCGTGGTGGCCCTCGCCGAGGGGCCGAACTGGTTCACCCGCAAGACCGCGACCACCGGCCACTACGCGCTCTCGACGGACATGGTCGACTACGCCGAGCAGTTCGTGAAGCAGCTCGAGTCGATTCGGCGTCGCTACGAGGAGGCCTTCCCGCTGCTGATGGAGGGCGTCGCCGACCCCGGACAGGCCTCGGTCCTGATCTTCAGCGAGGCGGAGGGCTACTACCAATACTCCGAGCGCACGGGCGTCGGGCGCGCCGAGAACACCCTCGGCCACTTCAACCCCTGGTCGGGTCAGCTCCTGCTCTTCCTGGAGGAGGACCCCGACGACTGGAACTCCTTCCACGTCATCTTCCACGAGGGCATGCACCAGTGGTGCCACGCGGCCGGGCTCGAGCTGCCCTTCTGGGCGAACGAGGGCATGGCGGAGTACGTCGGCGGCACGCGGCTGAGCGAAGACGGCAAGAGCATTCAGGAGCGCGGGGCGATCGACAGCTTCCTCAAGAAGCGCTTGATCAACCTGACGAGCAACTGGAACGAGCGCCTCGACTTCTTCGATATCGCGCGTCAGTCGCCCCAGGAGTTCTACGCCGGCAACGCGCCGCTCAAGTACGCCCAGGCCTGGACGATGGTCCACTTCTTCATGGAGAGCGGCCACCCGGGGGTCAAGGAGAAGTTCATCTCCTACCTCAAGGCCTACAAGGCGCTCGAGTCCGCGGAGGACAAGAAGTCGGCGCAGGAGGGCTCCAAGATGCAGTACATCTGGAACGACACCCTCGGGCAGCTCGACGCCGTCGAGACCAAGAAGGCCTGGGAGAAGTACGTCGAGAAGCTCGCCAAGCGGGCCAAGCTCAACTGGCGGGCCCCCTGAGCTCGTCGCCGGAGACGAGCAAGAGCTGCCCCGGCAGCCAGCCGCGCGGGCGGGGGCTGCCGACCGTGGAGCCGCGCCCCTTCCGGGTCGTGTTCCGCGGGCGCAACGTGGTCGCCGAGCATCCCCTCCACCCGGGTCACCAGGCCCGGGTCGGGTTCTGGGCGACCTGCCACGTCGCGGCTCGCAGCGCTCGAGAGGCCGAGCAGGCGGCCTTCGAGTCGATCTTCAACGACGCCGAGCTGCAGCAGGCGGTGCGCAACGCCCCCCACGACCCGCCGGCCGTCGACCTGGAGCTGGTCCAGGAGGCGCCGGCGCTGCCGCGCGAAGCGGGGCGCCTGCGCTACGACTGGTTCGCGGAGGACGACCCGCTGGCGCAGCCGGCGCCAGAGGAGGAGCCCGCGTCGTGAGGGAGGGGGCCGCCGACAGCGGCGAGCAGCCGCCCGTCGTCGTGCTGCACGGGCTGGGGCGAACTCGACTCGCCATGATCCCGCTCTGCTGGCACCTGCGCCGGCAGGGGCGCGAGGTGATCAACCTGGGCTACTTCGGGCCGCTCGGACTGGAGCGCGCCGTCGACAAGGTGGCTCGACTGCTCGAGCCCTACGCCGAGCCGCTCGACTTCGTGACCCACAGCATGGGCGGGATCGTGGCGCGGGCCTACCTCGGTCGCCACCCGGGACGCGGTCGTCGTCTGGTCCAGCTCGCGCCGCCCAACGAGGGCTCGCACCTCGCGGACCGGGTGCGGCGGATCCCGCTCCTGTCCCGGGTCCCGGCCTTCTTCGACCTCGGACGCGGCGTCAGCGAGCGCAAGACGGCTCTCCCTGCGCTGGAGGGGGTCGAGGTCGGCGTGATCGCTGGCGCGAGCTTCGGCCCCTGGCTCAGCCACCCCGGCGACGGGATCGTCGCCGTCGAAGAGACCTACCTCCCCGAGGCTCGGGACTGGATCGTGCTCCCGCACTTCCACACCCTGATCATGAACGGGCGTGACACCTGGGCCAACGTGCTGCACTTCTTCGCGGAGGGCGCGTTCCGACCGCAGGAGACCCGCCTGCAGCGCAGCGACGACGGGAGCGTCGTCCGGGTCGGCGAGCCGATCGCGGCGCTGGAGCTGGGGTAGCGGGCGCGCTGAGGCTGCTCAGAAGCGGCTGGTGAAGGTGAACCCGAAGTTGACGATCCCGCCCTCTGCGTCCCAGCTGCCGATGGGGTCGGTGGCCGGGCGAGTCGCAGAGGCCCCTTCGTGCAGGTGGTACTGGAAGAAGAGGTCGAGGTCGAAGCTGAACTCGTCGAGGAGCTCGAGGAAGGTCTGCGCCTCGCGGTCGGGGCCTTCCTTGGCCTCCTGGCTGCGCTGATCGGGCGGGGTGCCGAAGGTCAGCCCGACGCCGAGCGTGAACGTGTGCTTGGCGCTGCCGGCGAGGTTGGTCGGCTCGTTGGTCTGGTCGGGGACGGCGCTCGTGCGATAGGCGTAACCGCCGCGGAGCGTGAGCCAGTCGGTGACGACGAACTCGACGCCGAGCTTGGGTGAGATCACGTCGTCGAAGTCGACCACTTGCCGGGGGATCACCTGCGCCACGTTGCTGCTGGTGACCAGGAAGGGGTCCTTGTAGGCCGACCAGTTGAACCAGCCCAGGTCGAGGCTGATCAAGAGCGAGTCCGTGGGGACCACGATCAAGCCGGCCTGGACCTGGTGCGGAGTGAAGAAGGTGATCACCTCGAGCTGGAGGGGAATGTTGATCCCCTGGACCACCGCGGCGGCGGGGAAGTCGAGCTTGAACGAGATCTCGCTCCGGTAGGTGATCCCGAACGAGATCCAGTCGGCCGGCGAGAAGAGCACGCTGGCCACGACCCCGGCGTCGGGCTCCAGCTTGAGCCGGAACTCCGGGTTCACGGGCGCGTTCAGGCCGGCTGAGAGCGTCGTCCCGCCCGAGGCGTCGACGAAGACCTGCGTCCCGAGGCCGAAGCTGAGCCACTCGGTGGCCTTGAGCCCCAGGCCCGCCAGGATGTGGATCCGGTCGTGGCGGTTCCCGTAGCGAAACCACTCGGGGTCGGTGGTCGAGGCCCGCGCCTTGAGGTTGATCAATCCCCGGGTCGGCAGGAAGAGCGCCAGCCCAATCCCGAGGCGGTCCGGCTTGTCGATCGGGATCGTGGTCGAGATCCCCAGGCTGAGCGCCGAGAGGTCCGGGATCCGCTCGGCGCGGTCGTCGAGCCTGCCGCCGCGCTGCGAGTCGAACTCGAGATAGTAGTCGGCGAGGCTGAACCCGAAGCTGAGGTTCAGGTGGCGGGAGTAGACCAGGCCGGCCGGGTTGTAGTAGGTGGCGGTCGAGTCGCTGGCCAGGGCCGTGTAGGCCCCGCCCATGCCCTGGGCGCGCGCTCCGTAGCCGAACTCCTCGAGGTTGTCTGCGCGCGCGAGGGGCGCGAGCAGCAAGATCCCGAGCAGGGCCAGGAGCGCGAGCCGCACTGACTAAGCCCTGCCCACCCGACGCCGAAGCGCGCCGTCCTCGGAGGCCTTGAAGCCGTTCTTCTGCAGCCAGGCGCTGACTTGCTCGGCCTCGGGGTGCGTGGTGCGGACCACGTTGTAGAGGTAGTTGACCCCGCGCCGGCGCGCCTCCTCTTCGAGCTGCTCGAGGATGTAGGCGCCGACGCCGCCGCGGCGGGCGCCCTCGGCGGTCGCGAGCAGGATCTCGGCGTCGCCCCACACGATCTCGAGCCAGCCGTAGCCGACGACCTCGCCCTCGCGCTCCACGCGCCACCACTCACCCGGGACGGTGTCGCCCGCGGAGAGCTGCGCGTAGCGCGCGTCGAACACCCCCGCGGGCACTGCGCCGACGATGCGGGCCTTGTCCTCGTCCCAGCGCGGGAGCGCTGGCTCTCGAATCCAACTCAGGCTCATGATTCCTCCAGGGGGAGAACCCTAGCGCGTCTGGGGGCTCAGGTGAAGCGCTCGACCTCCTCGAACTCGAGCGTGCGCTCACCGCACGCAGGGCAAGGGTGCCCCGAGAGGACTTCGCCCGAGAGACGCGCGATCGCGTAGCGCTGGGAAGTGTCGAGGGTGAGGGGCTGCCCGCAGCCTGCGCAGGGAGGGCTGGGGAGGGGCATCCCCAGCAAGATCGCGACGCTCTGGACCCTGCCGCAGCAGGGCGCAGGGTAGAGCTCCGTGACCTCGACGTCGTGGAGCGCGATCGCCTCATGGGTGGTCCCGAGGCGCAAGCCCTCCTCGCGGTAGTCACAAGCGGAGCAGACGGCGTTCAGGATCAAGCCCATGGGGGAAACTCAGCGCAGGTAGCGGGCGGCGCGGGTTGGTGACCGTACAGCAAGCAGCCGGACCCAGGGGGTCCGGCAAGGCTCGCGCGGCGCCAAGGAACAGGTTGTTCTTAGCGGTCGCGGTCGCGATCGCGGTCGCGGTCGCGGTAGTCGCGATCACCACGATCACGATCACGGTCGCGGTCGCGATCACGATAGTCGCGACGGCGGTCGCCGCGGTCGTCGTCGCGCGACTCCGAGAAGGAGGGGCGCGGCGCGCTCTGCGCGTCGACGAGCGCCTGCGGGAAGGGCTGACCGAAGACGGTCGAGAGCTCGGTCGAGTGCGGCTTGTTCTTGCTGCGCTGCTGCTTGCGGGCGCGCTCGAGCTTGCGCTGCATGCGCTCGCGAGCCTTGCGCTCGGCGCGGCGGCGGTTGCGCAGGGACTTGCGCTCCTCGCGGCGCTTGACGTCGCTCGGCTTCTCGTAGTAGCGCTTGCCACGCACGATCTTGCTGATGCCCGCGCGCTCGCAGAGGCGCTTGAAGCGTCGCAGGGCCCGCTCGACGGGCTCATCCCGCTTGACGGCAACGCTAACGTTCGGACGAGTGGCCATAGATTCTTATCGACCTCGTAGAGGGTTCTGGCGAGCCGCGGATCATAGCGGGCGATGGACGGGGCGCAACCGTCAGTACTGCTGGCTCCGTTAAGAATTAGGGCGGGGGGCTGGTCCGGGTCTGGACGTCGGACCCCCCTTCTAACCTCTTGCAGAATGGTGGACTACGTCCAAACCCTGCTCTTCGCGGAGCCCGCAGAGGCGCCCGCGCCTCCGCCAGGTCCCAAGGCCCAGGCGAAGATCGCCTCGGCCGAGCCGCTCGAGGACCCGCTGGGGGCGTGCCTCTCGGAGCGCTTCGGCTTCGCGGCCTTCCGCCCAGGCCAGCGCGAGGCCATCGAGGGGGCGCTGGCCGGGCGCGACGTGCTCGTCCTCCTCCCCACGGGCGGGGGCAAGTCGCTGACCTACGCCCTCCCTGCCGCGCTCCTGCCCGGGGTCGTGCTGGTGGTCTCGCCCTTGATCTCGCTGATGGAAGACCAGCTCGCCCGCCTCGACCGTGCGGGCCTGCGCGCCGCCGCGCTGCACTCTCAGCGACCGCGCCCCGAGCAGGACCGCACCCTGGCCGAGCTGCGCGCGGGTCAGCTCGACCTGCTCCTCGTGGCGCCCGAGCGCTTCCGCAGCCCGCGCTTCATGCGGGCCCTCAGCCAGGCCGAGGTCTCGCTCCTCGCCGTGGACGAGGCCCATTGCGTCTCGCAGTGGGGGCACGACTTCCGACCCGACTACCTGCGCCTGGGGGAAGCGCGCGCCAAGCTCGGCGCGCCGGTGATCGCCGTCACGGCCACGGCCACGGCGGAGGTGCGCCGCGACGTGTCCGCGCAGCTCGGGCTCGTGAACCCCGTCGAGGTGATCGCCGGGCTCGAGCGGCCCAACCTCTCGCTCCTGGCTCGGGCGGTGACCGGCGGGGCGCGGGTCAAGGGCGCGGTGCTCGAGGCGCTGCTCCAGCGCGTCCCCACCTCCAAGGGCTCTGGGATCGTCTACTGCTCGACCCGCAAGACCTGCGACCGCGTCGCCAAGGCGCTGCGCAACCCTCCCCAGGGCAAGCGGCGACGAGTGGGCGTCTATCACGCGGGGCGCTCCGCGGCCGATCGCGAGCGGGTCCAGCGCCGCTTCTTCGCGGACGAGCTCGACGTGGTCGTCGCGACCAACGCCTTCGGGCTGGGGATCGACAAGCAAGACCTGCGCTTCGTGATCCACCACGACCTGCCCGGGGGCCTCGAGGCCTACTACCAGGAGGCCGGGCGCGCCGGGCGAGACGGGCTGCCCGCCGCCTGCGCGCTGATCTTTGGCTACGAGGATGTCCACCTCCAGCGCTTCTTCATCGCCTCGAGCCATCCCAGCCGGGAGCAGATCGATCGGATCGCGCGGGCCGCGGCGAAGGTGGGTCCCTACCCCGAGTCGGTCTCGCAGGAGCTGAACTGGACGCTCAAGGGGCGCGTGGTCGAGGCCGCGCTGCGCCTGCTCGAGGCGGTCGGGATGGACCCCGAGCGGGTGGACTACGACGACCTGCGCGCCCACGAGCGCCACGAGAAGCGGCGCCTGCAGGCCATGCTCGCCTACGGGCGGAGCGGGGCCTGCCGGCGGCAGGCGATCCTGGCCTACTTCGGCGCTCCGGCCGGCGACCCCTGCGGCGCGTGCGACGCCTGCCGCCCCGAGCTGGCCCAGCTCCTCGACGAGGCCGAGGCCCTCGGGGCGAAGGCGCCCAAGGCGCGCAAGACGACGACCCGGCGCAAGAAGACCACGGGCGCGCGCAAGACGGGCCACAAGACGGCGAGCAGGAAGAAGACCAGCAAGAAGACCGCGACCAGCAAGAAGACCGCGACCAGCAAGAAGACCGCGACCAGCAAGAAGAGCGCGACCAGCAAGAAGACCGCGACCAGCAAGAAGACCAGCAAGAAGACGACGACCAAGAAGAGCTCGTCCTCCAGGAGCGCCGCCGCCAAGACGCCCATGGACCCCGATGCGCCGGCGGACGCCGCGCTCCTGAGTCAGCTGCGCCAGCTGCGAGCGCGCCTGGCGCGCCTGCGGCGGGTGCCGGCCTACAAGATCTTCCACGACAAGACGCTGCTGGCGCTCGCGCAGCGCCGTCCTCAGAGCCGCGCCGAGCTGCTCGAGGTCCACGGCCTCGGCGACGCCAAGGTGCGCCGCTACGGCAAGCAGCTCCTCGGCGTCCTCTGCGGCGAGTGAGCCCCGCTGCGCGGTCTTGCTAGACCGCGCCGCGCTGCTTGCGGGCGCTCTCGTCGGCGAGCTCCTTCAGGATCAGGATGATCGAGCCGGTGGCGACCAGGCTGCCGAGGGCGCCCAGGCCGCACCAGGCGACCGCCGCCTCGAGGGTGTTGAGGTAGCCGGTCGTGTCGCTGACGTCCGCGAGCACGGTGCCCTGGGCGCGGAAGTAGCTGGCCAGGCCGAGCAGGAAGCCAGCGGCCGCCACGGCCAGGCCAAGGCAGAGCGCCCCGATCAGGCAGCCCAGCCCGGCCAGGACGCTCCCTCCCTCCTGTGCGCGCGGGGTCGGCATCGGTGAGCCCATGCTATAACCCGATTTACGTCACTCCAACGCTCTTGGAGATCGGGGCCTGGGGCCCCGAGCGCTGCTTCCATGCTCGTCGACTTCGACGACCTCTTCGTTCGCCACGCGCTCGAGCACGGCCATGTCTCGGCCGAGCAGGTGGCGGCCGTCCAGAAGATCCAGCAGAAACAGGCCAAGAAGGGCCGGCGCTACTACCTCGCCCAGCTCCTGATCCAGAAGCGAGTGATCAGCACCGAGGTGTTCCTCGAGATCGAGGACGCCCTCGAGCAGAAGCTCTACGAGTGCGCCCACTGCAAGGCGCGCTACACCAAGAAGGAGATCCAGGCCGAGGGCTTCAGCTGCCAGGGCTGCGGCAAGCCGCTCGCCGTCCAGGGCCAGGGCAAGCTCTCGATGGCCGAGATCCTCGCCAGCCGCGATCCGCGCGACCTGACGATCTCGCTGGTCCAAGCCGACCCGGCCACGACCCGGACCTCCAGCCGCAGACGGCGCGAGCGGACCTCGACCCGCACCAAGGGCGAGACCCGCAAGACCCAGCGCAAGCGGACCCTCAACCGGGCCGCGCTCGAGGTGGCCGAAGACGACCTCAACAGCCTGGACCGCTACGAGATCCTCGACGAGCTCGGGCGGGGCGGGATGGGCGTCGTGTTCCGCGCCCGCCAGCCCGAGATGGACCGGGTGTGCGCGCTCAAGGTGATCAAGGCCGGCCCCCACGTGCCCGAGGTCCAGATCAACCGCTTCGTGCAGGAGGGCAAGAGCGCCGCGCGGCTCAACCACCCCAACATCATTCAGATCTATGACTGCGGCCGCTTCAAGGACATGTTCTTCGTCGCGATGGAGCACGTGGAGGGCGAGTCCCTCAGCCAGCGCCTCGTGTCGCGGGGCCGGCTCCCGATCGGCGAGGCGCTGCCGCTCTTCCTCGACGTGCTCGCGGCCGTCGGCTACGCCCACGAACACGGCGTGATCCACCGCGACCTCAAGCCGGCCAACATCCTGATCAGCGCCGAGCGCGAGCGCGCGAAGCTGATCGACTTCGGCCTGGCCAAGGACAACGACCAGGGGATGGGCCTGACGCAGGAGGGGCAGATCCTCGGCTCGCCCTTCTACCTCTCGCCCGAGCAGACCCGCGGCAAGAGCAAGGACGTGGACGGGCGGGCCGACGTGTTCGCCCTCGGCGTGATCCTCTACCAGACCCTGACCGGGCAGCGCCCCTTCAGCGGCCGCTCGGCGGCCGAGGTCTACTCGAAGATCCTTCACGGGCGCCCGACGCCGCCCGCCGTGCTCGAGCCGGAGGTCGATCAGCAGCTGCAGGCGATCGTGCTCAAGGCGCTCGAGAAGGACAAGCGCGATCGCTTCCAGTCCTGCGCCGAGTTCGCGCGCAGCATCGAGCAATACCTCGAGAGCCGCGGCGAGGTCGACGAGCCGCCGGCCTCGGCGGGTCAGACCAAGCGCATGCGCTCGGTGTCCTCCAAGATGGGCCGGACCTCGAGCCGGGCCACCCGCCGGACGGCGCGGGTCAGCGGCGGGGGTCGAGTCAGCGCCACGGGCAAGGTGCGCGGCTCGACGCGCACCGCGCGGGGTGGCGCGACCGGCAAGCACCGGCGCGCG
>MDTG01230667.1_pt1 | contig 11441 bp, 13 predicted proteins | sample 811421 | NCBI WGS metagenome assembly MDTG01 (sample SAMN05326645, study PRJNA326480) | marine metagenome | isolation source: seawater | place: Pacific Ocean: South East | collected 2011
ACATTTTTTTTGCAATTTCATTTAATGTCATAGCGATTATTTATTTTAAAACACTTATACCAGGCAAGTCTTTTCCCTCTAGATACTCCAAAAATGCACCTCCTGCTGTTGATAAGTGTGAGAAAGAAAGTTTATTATTACTTTTATTTACAGCAGCTAGAGTGTCTCCCCCACCAAGTACAGATATTAAAGATTTTTCAATAGTATTTTTAGAGATATTTTCAGCAATTGACAAAGTACCTTTTAAGAAGTTTTCATTTTCAAAATATCCAGCTGGCCCGTTCCATAAAACCGTATTTGACTCATTTATCTTTTTTTTAATATTTTTAATTGTATTTATACCTATGTCTAAAATTATTTCGTTATCTTTCACTTCTTCAAGATTCTTATTTTTACCTGTTCCATCAAAATCTGTCCCCACAACACAATCTTCTGGTATTAAAATTTTACAATTATTTAATTTTGCTTTTTTATATATATCTTTAATCAACTCTTTTGTATTTTCTTCAATTAAAGATTTACCAACTTTAAAATTTTTATAAACAAAGAAGTTATTGGCCATAGCCCCAACAATTATAAGATTATTTACTTTTTTTATGAGACTGGTAATTACATTAATTTTTGTAGAAATTTTTGATCCACCTATAATGCAAGTGACTGGTTCTTTTTTATTTTCTATAATAAGGTTTATTGCTGTTATTTCCTTCTTTAATAATGGCCCAGCATAACTTTTTTTTACAAATTTTGTTATATTATGTATAGAGGCTTGTTTTCTATGAGAACATGAAAATGCATCATTAATATAAATATCGCCAAGTGCACCTAATTTTTTTGAAAAACTTTGGTCATCATCAGTTTCTTCCTTAAAAAATCTTATATTTTCGATTAATATTACTTCGCCTCCTTTTAAATGAGAAAATTTATCATTAGTTTCATCATCGAAAGCTCCTCTAAAAAAATACACATTAGTTTTAAGCATATCTTTGAGATATTTATAGATTGGTATTAAAGATAATTCAGGAGTATTAATTCCTTTTGGTCGACCTAAATGACTAATAATTATAATTTTTGCTTTTTTTTTTATTAATCTATTTATGAAAGGAAGGCATAAATTTATTCTTGTATCGTCTTTAATAACTTTATCTTTAATAGGAACATTTAAATCTAATCGAAGGATTATTTTTTGATCTTTAATTTCTAAATTTTCAGGAAAGAAATTTATTTCACCCATCAACTATTATTACTCTCTCAATTTATTTTGAATAAAATTTGTTATATCTTCTTCTGATAATTTAAAATGCTTGTAAATTTCTTTATAGGGAGCACTTTCTCCAAACTTGTCTATTCCTAAATTTAGCCCTTTGTTTTTAATATATTTTTGCCAAGATATTATGCTTCCAGCTTCTATTGTTACGATTAATGAACTTTCTTCTATAATATCTTTACGGTAATCTTCAGGCTGCTTATCAAAAAGCTCCATGCAAGGCATCGAGACAACTTTGGAATGAATATTATTTTCTTTTAGTCTCTCTTGAACATTTAAAGCTAGTTCAACTTCTGTGCCTGAAGCAACCAGCGTTACATTGCTTTCATGTGAAGTTAAATTTACTACATAAGCTCCTTTTTCACATTTATTATTTTTAGAAGTGTTAGGATTAATGTAAGGAACTTTTTGCCTCGATAAAGCAATTACACTTGGAGTGTTGTTACTTTTTAAGGCAATTTCCCAACATTCCAATGTTTCGTTTATATCTGCAGGCCTAAAGACATTTAGATTTGGAATTGCCCTAAGCCCAGCTAGTTGTTCAACAGGTTGATGAGTAGGGCCGTCTTCACCAAGACCAATAGAGTCATGTGAAAAAACATAAATTACTTTAAGGCCCATTAAAGCTGACAGTCTAATAGAAGGTTTACAATAGTCAGAGAATATTAAAAATGTTCCTCCGTAAGGAATTATCCCTCCGTAAAGTGCTAAACCATTCATAACTGCTGCCATACCATGTTCTCTAACTCCGTAATGAATATAATTTCCATTAAAATTTTTAGAATTAATAATTTTTGAATTATTTGTTTTCGTGTTATTTGAGCCACTTAAATCTGCAGATCCACCTATTAATTGAGGAAGCAAAGTAGAAATTTTTTCAATTACTGCCATTGAACATTGTCGAGTTGCTAAACTTGGTTTAGTATCGAAATGCTTTATTTTTTCTTGTTGAATTAAATTTTCTAAACCATCTAAGCCCAACTCCATAATTTTATCTAGGTCTTTTTTAATCTTAGGATTCTTTTTGTTGATTGTATCGAGCCACTTATTTTCCAATAGCTCTCCTTTATTACCTATTTCTCTCCATTCATCCAAGATTTCCTTCGGCACATCAAATGGTTGATTGTTCCATTTTAGTTTTTTTCTAACTAAAGAAATCTCTTCATTTCCTAAAGGAGAACCATGAGATGAAGCCTTACCAGATTTATTAGGTGATCCAAATCCTATTATAGTTTTACAAGATATGAGTGTAGGTTTATTTGATTTGGAAGCCTTAATTATGGCTTTAGATATTTGTTTTTCATTATGACCATCAATTTCTAAAAAGTTCCAGCCATATGATTCAAATCTTTTTTTATAATTGTCTGATACGCTTAATGATGTAGGGCCATCAATAGAAATTTTGTTGTTATCAAAAAATACTATTAAATTTTTTAATTTAAGATGCCCAGCTAAGCTCATTGCTTCATGGCTAATGCCTTCCATAAGATCTCCGTCACTAGCAATGACAAATGTTTTGTTATTAATGACCGCAGAACCAAATTTTTTTCTAAATATCTCTTCAGCTATAGCCATACCAACTGAATTGGCCAATCCTTGTCCCAAAGGTCCAGTAGTCGTCTCAATTCCAGTACCTTTTTTATACTCTGGATGTCCAGCACAAATAGAATTTAATTGTCTAAAATTTTTTATATCCTCTAGAGAAATTTTTTTGTAGCCACAAAGGTATAGTAAAGAGTAAAGCAACATAGAACCATGACCTGCAGACAAAATAAATCTATCTCTATTAATCCAATCAGGATTTTTTGGATTAAACCTCAGGTGGTATTTAAATAATACAGTTGCAACATCAGCCATCCCCATAGGCATCCCTGGATGACCTGAGTTTGCTTTTTGCACAGCGTCAATTGATAAAAATCTAATTGCATTTGATAATTGATTAAATTTTACACTCACTTTCAATTACCTATATAGACTTAAACTAACTATATCAATAATATGCTATAAAACATTATGGGTAATTTTGAAAAGAAAGAGCAAAATTTAAATAAGCTTTTAGACAAATTAAATTCAATATCTTTGAGTTATACACAGCCAAATTATGAACTTGAAAAAATAAGAACTGAAAAAAATGATCTTGCTAATCAAAAAAAAGAAATTGAAAAAAAAAACCAAGAATTAATGAGGGAGCATAAATATCTCAAAGCAAAAATTATAAAGCTTCAACTAGAAGTAAATAAGAAATCAGAGTTAGAGGATAGGTTCAAACAAGATATTGATGAATTAAGCCAGGAAACAGAAAGCTTAGTAAGCGAGATAGATAAATGGCAAATGTAAACATAAAATTTAATAATAAAGATTACATTCTTTCGTGTGATGATGGTCAAGAAGAGTCTCTAAAAAAACTTACTAAATTTTTAGATAAAAAATACTCTGAATTGAAAGATAAGCTAGGAAATATTGGAGAGAATAAATTATTACTTATCACAACCATAAAATTAATTGATGAATATTTTGATTTAAAACAAAAAGTTACCAATCAAAAAAATAAGTTAGATGAAATATCAAATAAATTTAGAGAAATAAAATCTCTAGCGATTAAATATAAAGAAAAAAAAGATATTGAAATTGAAAAATTAAATGATGAGTTAGATAGTTTTAAAAAGACAATCGAAGAAAATAATTCTCTATACGAGTCTATGCTTGATAAAACCACTCAATCTTTGGAGAAAATAATTTCTAGCACAGAATCTCTGTCCAAAATACAGTAGATGAGCCAAAAAAAAGTACTCAGAAAAAAGTATTACGATCTTAGAAAAAAAAAATACTATGAAGTTGATAAAGATTTTTTTTCCCCATTGATAAATCTAATAAAATCAAATTTTAAAAAAAAGAATTTAAGATTAGCCATATATTATCCATCAAATTTTGAAATAAATGTCTTAAAATTTTTAGAAAATGATTTTATGAAAAATCAAAGTGTTTTAATTCCAGCGATTGAGAGAAAAAACGACATGAATTTTTATTTGTGGGAAAAAAATCAAGCTTTATTTGTAAACAAATTTGGAATGTTGGAACCTGATCGTGCAAAAACTAAAATTCCAAATTTTATGTTGGTTCCAATACTAGCTTTTGATAATCACAAGCATAGGTTAGGATATGGAAGAGGATTTTATGATCGATACTTGAATAAATATTTAAAGAAATTTAAAAATATACTTACAGTGGGTATTGCTTTTTCATTTCAAAGACATCATAAGCTTCCAAAAGACGATAATGATGTAAAACTCGATTATATTTTAACAGAAAAAGGAATTAACTAATGAAAATATTAATTTTAGGTGATGTAATGGGATCTTCAGGAAGGAGCGCTATAAATAAAAAACTTCCTAAAATAATAAATGAATATGAAGCTGATTTTGTAATCGTCAATGGTGAAAATGCTGCTGATGATGGTAGAGGTATTACTAAAAATATTGCTGAGGAGTTTTTTGCAAATGGTGTAGATGTAATTACGTCAGGAAATCATATTTGGGACAAAGAAGAAACAACAAGTTATATTGATGCAGAAAAAAGGTTGTTGAGGCCTGCGAACTTAGCAGAGGGTTCTCCTGGCAGAGGATATCAGATTTATTTAACCAAAGATAAAAAGTATAAAATTGGCGTAATAAATCTAATGGGAAATGTTTTTATGAGAAAAACAGAAGACGCATTTCAAGAAGCAAAAAAATTAAGAAAAAAAATGATTTTAAAAAAAGACGTAGATTTTCTTGTAGTAGATTTTCATGGAGAAATTACAAGTGAAAAGATGGCCGTAGGTCATTTTTTTGATGGGCAAGCGACATGTGTTGTTGGAACTCATACTCATATACCGACTGCAGATACTCGAATCTTAGATAATGGAACAGCTTATCAGACTGATATTGGAATGTGCGGTGATTATAATTCCGTTATTGGAATGAATAAAGAGAATTCCATAAAAAAATTTTTAAAATACAAGGACGCTGTAAAACATTTTCCCGCCAACGGTGAAGGAACTTTATCTGGATTAATTGTTGAAACAAATACTGAAACAGGTTTAGCAAAAAATGTTACCCGATTAATTAATGGAGGTAGTTTAACTAACTAATCAATTATGGCAGGACATTCTCATTGGGCAGGAATAAAACATAAAAAAGGAAGGGCAGATAAAGAGAGATCAAAAATATTTTCTAAACTTTCAAGAGAAATCACAGTTGCAGCTAAACTGGGTGATAAAGACCCTGATATGAATCCTCGACTTAGAACAGCAATTCAAACGGCAAAACAAGCTAATATGCCAAAAGATAATATTTCTAGAGCTATTAGCAAATCAGAAATGAGTGGTGATAAAAATTACGAAAGTTTAAGATATGAGGGCTTTGGACCTTCAAATGTTGCTCTTATCATTGAAACTCTAACTGACAACAAAAATAGATCTGCGTCTAGTATCAGAACCGTGCTTCAAAAAAATGGTGGCAGATTAGGAGAGACAGGTTCAACCACTCACCTGTTTTCAAATTGCGGCATTATCCATATTAACAAAAATAAAATTAAAGAGGACGAAATATTTGATGTTGTGATAAATGCTGGTGCAAAAGATTGCGTAAGTTTAGATAAGATTTTCGAAATAATAACAGAAAAAGAAGATTTTTATAAAATCAAAACTGAATTAGAAAAAAAGATTGAGTCTTTTGATCACTCATCAATTGAGTGGAGGCCTTTGAATTATTTGGGTTTAAGTAAAGAGCAAAGTGATCAAGTTATAGAAGTTTTAACAGCGTTAGAGGAATTAGATGATGTTCAAAATATTTTTACTAATGCAAATTTGAAAAATTCTTAGTTATGAAAATTATTGGAATAGATCCTGGTTTAAGTGGTGCAATAGCGATAATAGAAAATAATAAAGTTTTAAATATATTTGATATGCCAGTTATGTCTGAGGGGAAGAAAAATAAAAGACAGTTGAATAGTGCGCTTCTTGTAAGCTTAATCAAAGATAACATTTCTTTAAATGAGGAGGTGTCTGTAGTCGTCGAGCAGGTTAATGCAATGCCCGGTCAAGGTGTTACCAGCATGTTTAATTTTGGTCAAACTTTTGGTGCTATTAAAGGAATTTGTGCTGCATTACAATTACCAATATTCTTTGTCAGACCCTCAAAGTGGAAAAAACACTTTGAATTAATTAACTCTTCAAAAGACTCAAGTAGAACAAAAGCCATAGAAATGTACCCAAAACTGTCTAATCAGCTATCAAAAAAAAAGGATGTAAATAAATCTGATGCTATTTTAATCGCCAGATTTTTCAGCGAAACAAGACCAACAGAAGAAAATTAAACCCAAATTCATTATTCACGCCAAATTCATGACACATTCTAAAAGTAATTAAAATCAATGGAACAAGATATAGCAACTCAAGTTGTAGGATTAGGCGGAGCAACAGATTTTTCGTTGTGGAAACTTTTTTTAAGAGCTGACTTTGTTGTTAAATTCGTAATAATCTTATTAATAGCTTGCTCAATTTTTTCTTGGGCTTTAATTTTTGATAAATTCAAACTATTTAAGAAAATAAATAGCTCAATTGTAGATTTTGAAAAAAAATTTTGGAAAGCAAAATCTGCGGAAAGCTTTAACAATAACTTACCGGCTAACTCAAGTGATCCGGCTATAATAATTTTTAAATCTGCAATGACTGAACTAGTTAAAACTAAAAGACAATCTTCTGCAGTTCAAGCAGCAAGAGTAGGTAGAATGTTAGAAATTGCCACTGATACTGAAATAAAAAAGGTTGAAAAAAATTTTACATTTTTAGCAACGGTAGGTTCTACAGCTCCTTTTATTGGTTTATTCGGTACAGTTTGGGGAATAATGAATTCTTTTCAATCAATAGCAATATCTAGAAATACTAGTTTGGCAATTGTGGCTCCGGGCATAGCAGAAGCATTATTTGCGACAGCATTAGGATTATTAGCAGCTATACCAGCAGTTGTTGCTTATAATAAATTTAACAATGACTCTCAAAAATATTTTTCTAGGATAGATAATTTTTCAAAAAGGTTTTTGTCAATAATTTAAAAATGGCTTTTAATTTTAATCGTTCAAAGAAGGAACCAATGAGCGAGATCAATGTGACGCCATTTGTGGATGTGATGTTAGTTCTTTTAATAATTTTTATGGTGACAGCACCATTATTAACAGTTGGTGTGCAAGTTGATCTACCTGAATCGGCAGCAGACTCATTGCCAGATGATCAAGAGCCTCTAACTTTGAGCATTAACTCTAAAGGTGAAATTTATATTCAAGAACATCAGGTAACTTATCAAAAAATGATACCCAAACTTTTAGCAATCGCAAAAAATAGAACTGATACAAGAATCTATGTAAGAGGAGATAAAAACATTAATTATGGTAGAGTTTTAGAAGTTATGGGTACTTTGTCTGGTGCAGGCTTCTCTAAAGTGGCTTTAATATCTGAACCTTACAAAAATTAGGATGAATTATGATCAGAAGTTTAATCTATTCAATCACGTTTCATTCTATTTTAGTCTTACTAACTATTCTGAGCTTACCATTTATGCTTAGAGAACCGATTGATCTTCCCCCGATAGTTTCAGTTGAATTAATACAAATTACAGACAAAACTAGCATTCCTTATGCTCCTAAAGCTAGAAAAATAATTGAAGAAACAAAAAAAAAGGAGGAAGAAAGACTGGTTTCAGAGCAAGCGCCGCCTGCGGCCAAAGCAAAAGAAAAACCAGATAGAATTCCACTTCCTAATGAAATGAAAGAAGAAAAACAAATAGTTAAAAAAAAACAGAACCCCGAAGAGGTAAAACCTGAAATTAGACAATCTTCTGAATTTGAGAAAAAGGAAATAGTTGACACCAATCAAATAGCTGCATTAATTGATAAAGCAAAAGAAGTAGAAGCGGTTAAAAAAAAAAAAATGGATAAAATAACTCAGAGCAGTCGTAAAAATTCATTCGCTACAGGCCTGACACTTTCCCAAGAAGACGCTCTAAGAGCTCAAATATTTGGTTGTTGGAGTGTACCTTTAGGATTACCATATGATGAAGACTTACTTGTAAGAATTAAACTTCAATTAAAGAAAGATGGTACAATCATGAAATCAGAGATTTTAGATCATCAAAGAATGAATAGGCCAGGACAAAAATTTTATAAGGTTTTGGCAGAAAGCGCATTAAGGGCAGTAAGATTGTGTCAGCCACTTAAAGTACCGCCAACTGGTTACGATAAATGGAAAGATTTGCAATTGAATTTTAATCCAACGGAAATGCTAAAAGGGTGAAATGAAAACAATTTTATTAATCTTTGTATGTAATATTTTTTTTATTAGCAAGTCCTTCGCCTTGATAGAGATCGATATTACTAGAGGTAATCTTGACCCCTTACCAATTGCAGTTTCTCCTCTTCATGTTGATATAAAATCTGAAAATTATGAAGGAATTAAAACAAAAGATCTTGGTGAAAATATTTCAAAAATAATAGAAAAAAATTTTAAAGGTACAGGATTATTTAATCCTCTAAAAAAAGAAGCTTTTGTGCAAAAACCAGATATTGCTCACTTAAAACCAAGATTTGAAGATTGGAGACTGATAAAAGCTCAGGCTTTGGTAACAGGTAAACTTCTTATTACAAATGGAAAATTGAAAGTTGAGTTTAGGCTTTGGGACCTAGCCGCAGCTAAAGAAATGACTGCTTTGGCTTTCACTACCACTCCATCTAATTGGAGAAGGGTAGCCCATATTATTTCAGATAAAATTTATGAGAGACTGACTGGTGAAGAGGGATATTTTGATACAAGAATAATCTATGTTGCAGAAAGCGGACCAAAAAATCAGAGAATAAAAAAATTGGCTATAATGGATCAAGATGGAGCAAATACAAAATATTTAACTTTAGGAAATGAATTAGTATTAACACCTCGATTCAATCCAACTAATCAAATGGTTACGTACATGTCGTACTTTAGAAATATGCCTAGGGTTTATCTGCTTGATATTGAAACTGGAACCCAAGAAGTTGTTGGAAATTTTCCGGGAATGACTTTTGCTCCGAGATTTTCACCAGACGGAAAAAAGATTGTTATGAGTTTTGCAAAAGACGGTAATTCCGATATTTATACAATGGATTTAGACACAAGAGTTGTCGAGAGAATAACCGATCATTCCTCAATTGACACCTCACCATCATTTTCACCAGACGGAAAATTTATAGCTTTCAATTCTGACAGAAGTGGCTTGCAACAAATTTATGTTATGCGAAGTGATGGTAGTGGAGTAAAAAGAATAACCTTTGGAAATGGAATTTACGGAACACCGGTTTGGTCACCAAGAGGAGATTTGATTGCGTTTACAAAAATGCGAAAAGGGAGATTCTACATTGGTGTAATGAGAGTCGACGGAACCGGTGAAAGATTACTAACCGAAAACTATTACCAAGAAGCGCCCTCTTGGTCACCTAATGGAAGGGTAATAGTTTTTTATAGAGAGACTAAATCCGGATCAAAGGGTGAAGGATTTTCAGCAAAATTGTGGTCCATTGATATAACAGGGTACAACGAGAGAGGGTTAAAAACAGAAACTGATGCCTCAGACCCATCTTGGTCCTCACTTTTATCAAAATAAGCTTAAATTTAAGTAAAATACACTTGAATAACTTCTAATAATTTGAAATAAACCACTAACAAACCCAGGGGATAAAACTATGTTTAATAAGAATTTAAAAAATATATTATTAGTAATCTTTGCTACTTTAATATTGAACGCATGTTCAACAGCAAAAAAATCAGGAAATATTGATGGAGATGTATACACTGGAAAAGAAACAGTAAAATACTTAGCTTCAGGTGTTCCTGATAGAATATTTTTTGCAACTAACAAATCATCTTTGACAACTGCTTCTAGAGCAACTCTACGAAAGCAAGCTACTTACTTAAGAAAAAATAAAAATCTTAACGTTACTATTGAAGGTCACGCCGACGAAAGAGGGACTAGAGAGTACAACTTAGCTTTAGGTGAAAGAAGAGCTAATGCTGCTAAAGATTATTTAATGACATACGGAATTTCAGGCAAAAGAATTTCTGTAATTAGTTATGGTAAAGAAAAACCTGTAAACCCAGCTTCAACACCGTTAGCTTGGTCTCAAAACAGAAGATCTGTAACAGTAAAAGTAAATTAATTAATATTTTAAAATATTTAGACCCCTTAATAGATTATTAAGGGGTCTTTTTTTTGCCATTTTATCTATTTAAAGATCTATCATGGTTTCAAAATTAAAATTAAAAAAAATTTTAATATCTTTTATCTTTACAATTTTAATTACTCCTATTGTCGCTGAGGAGGAAGAAATTTATTTAAAATCAATTTCTGATCAAATCCAAGTAATAACTAAAGACCTAAAGACACTTGAGAAAGCTGTTTATCAAAAATCTGATATCGTTTCTTCAAAAACTAAAAGGTCCACAAGCTCTGATGGTTTAAACGAAGACATCATGACAAAGCATCTTTTAAAATTAAATGAAATAGAAGATCAATTTAGAGAACTCACAAATAAATTTGAAGAGGTTAATTTTAAACTAGATAAATTAGCAACTAGGGTTACAAAAATTCAGTCAGATAATCAATTAAGGTTCTCAGATTTAGAAAGCGGAACGAATAATAATTCAGAAAAAAAGAAAACAGTTCTTCCAGGTTCTACTAAGCCGCAAGATTTTGGTGCGGCACCAGCATATCAAACTACTAATTTACCAAAAGAGCAAACAATTAATTCAGTTGAAAGTGCACAAACCGTGATAGCTGAAGAGCCAGAAAATAGAGAGTCCTTACTTCCAGATAAACCTGCTCAGGAGCAATATGAATTTGCAGTTGGGTTTATGAAAATAGGAGATTACGAAACAGCAGAATTTGCTTTGAAAGAATTTATCGACAAAAACAAGGATCATGATTTAGCTGGTAGCGCTCAGTATTGGTATGGTGAGACTTTTAGAATAAGACAATTATACTCTGATGCAGCTACAGCTTATTTAGATGGATACCAAAACTACCCAAAAAGCAAAAAAGCTCCGGACAATCTTTTGAAGCTGGGAATTACAATGGTACAATTAGGTGAAAAAGATCAAGGATGTAAAATGATTTCA
>MDTG01345706.1_pt1 | contig 11441 bp, 10 predicted proteins | sample 811421 | NCBI WGS metagenome assembly MDTG01 (sample SAMN05326645, study PRJNA326480) | marine metagenome | isolation source: seawater | place: Pacific Ocean: South East | collected 2011
ATGTCTAAAGTTATTTTTATCACAGGTATTACCGGTCAAGATGGTTATTACTTGTCAAAATCTATGCTAGAAAAGGGAAATATTGTACATGGAACAATAAGGCGTTCTTCGTTAATAAATACAAAAAGAATTGATGATTTAATATCTGAATATTCTGCAAAAGATCAACTACATCTCCATTACTCAGATTTACTCGATTCAGCTTCCATTGGAAGGCTAATAAACAAGATCCTTCCTGATGAAATATATAATCTAGCTGCTCAATCGCATGTTGCAGTTTCGTTTAAAAACCCTCTATATTCAACTCAGACGGGAACCCTTGGTGCATTATCAATTCTTGAGGCAATAAAAAGTACAAATAAAGATATAAAATTTTATCAAGCTTCTTCATCTGAAATGTACGGGGGAGAAGAAGAAATTCTATTAAATGAAAATTCAATTTTTGATCCAAAAAGTCCCTATGCAGCTTCTAAGGTTTTTGCGCACAATATAACAAAAATATATCGTGAATCCTATGGTATGTTCTCTGTCAATGGTATTTTATTTAACCACGAGTCTCCTATGAGGGGCGAAACGTTTGTGACACGAAAAATAACTAGGGCAGTGGGAAGAATTGTTAATGATATTCAATCTAAATTGACATTAGGAAATCTTGATGCATCAAGAGATTGGGGTTTTGCAGGAGACTATGTAGAGGGAATGATAGCTATGATGTCTCACGATCATGCAGACGACTGGGTCCTTGCTACTGGTGAAACCCATACTGTAAAAGAATTTTTAAACCTTGCTTTTAATTATGTTAATTTAGACTGGGATAAGCACGTTTTAACATCTGAAAAATATTTTAGGCCAAATGAAGTTAATCATTTATTAGGAGATTCATCCAAAGCAAAAGAATTATTAAACTGGAAGCCTAAGGTCTCATTTGATGATTTAGTTAAAATGATGGTGGATCATGATATTGAATTAGCAAAGAAAGAAAAAGTATTAATTGACAATAATTTACTAAAACCTACTTGGGAACATCCAACAACTTAAGCAGTATTTTTAAGAAACCATTCATATGTATTTTTGAGACCAACCTCAAGGGAAGTTGAATGTTTCCACCCTAAGTGTTGCAACTTACTAATATCAAGTAGCTTTCTAGGGTTCCCATCAGGCTTATTTTTATCAAATATCAGCATACCTTTGTAGCCTGTTACATTTTTAATTAATTTCGCAAGATCATAAATTGAAACTTCTTCTCCGCTGCCTACATTAATGAGGTCCTCTTCTATATCTTTTTCAATGATGAATTCTATAAATTGTGCAAGATCAGTAGAATATAAAAATTCCCTAAGTGGTTTCCCAGTCCCCCATATTTTAAACTGCTCATCATTATTTATTTTGGCATTATGCATTCTTCTAATTAATCCAGGAATTACATGGCTATTAATCTCTGAAAAGTTATCATTTGGTCCATAAAGATTGGTTGGCATTAAATTAATTATTTTATGACCGTATTGAATATTTAATGACCTACCCAACTCAATTGCAGTAATTTTGGCTAATGCATAAGGAGAGTTTGTTGGTTCGAGTTTACCATTCATAAATTCAGATTCGCTAATGGGATTACTTGCATCTAGGGGATATATGCAACTACTTCCTAAATTAATAATCTTAATATTTGGATAATCGATACATGCTTCCAGCAAATTTGAATTAATTTTTAAATTTTCAAGTAAGAAATCAACTCTTTGTGTATTGTTAGCATATATCCCACCTACTTTAGCTGCTGCTATTATCAATACATCTGGCTCATTAGAGCTAATAAGCCTTTTAGTCTGTTCAAAACTGAATAAATCAGTGTCTTTTCTTGTAGAAGTAATTAATTCAGTAACTTTTTTAGAAGTAGAAAAAACAGTTTTGCAAGCTGAACCAACTAATCCACTACTACCAACAATCAAAACTTTCATTCTGTATCCAATCTAATCAAATTTTAATTAAAAACATTATTATTTTTTTATTTGTATTTTGAGCTGTTTAATTTTTTAAATGATGCAATGAAATAGATTATTAATTTAAATCCATCACGAAATCTTGAAATCTGTGTTTTTCCATAAATTCTAGATCTATAATGTACAGGTATTTCAACAATGGTTGAACCTTCATAAGCTGCATTAAATATCATATCAAAATCACCAAAAGGATCATAAATACGGTGACTAAACCTCCACTCCTTTAAATTTTCTAATGAACTTTTTTTGAACACTTTTGTTCCACATAAGGAGTCAGAAAGGTTATAAAAAATAACTTTAGAAATAAAATATTGAAAAAAATTATTCCCTAGTTTATTCAGGTATCTCATTGCATTTTTTTCCATCGGATATATCATTCTTGTCCCATTTACAAAATCTGCATTGCTATCTTCTATAATTTCAAAAAAATCTACTAATCTTTCTGGGTCAACACTTATGTCTGAATCTAGAATAGAAATAACTTCTCCATTGCTGTATTCAAAACCCTCGAAAACTGCATTTGCTTTACCGTTAGATTCTTGTTCAAAAACACTTATGTTCAAATTTTTAAATTTTTCTTTTACTTCTTTTGCGGCTTCCAGTGTATTGTCACTAGATTCAGCACAAACAAGAATATATTCAGCTTCTAGATGTGTTTTTTCTAATCTTTCGAACAAAGGCATGAGGTTTTTTTCTTCATTTTTTGCTGGTATGACAACACTTTTCTTGTATATTTTTTTATTTACATCATCTGGCTTCAATAAATAATAAGATTTAATACCTAGATAAAATCTAAATAAAAGTAGTTCTAAAAACGTATTTAAAAAATTTCCTAATGAAAATAATTTAAACGGAAATAGTTGTCGGGTATAGTTTTTTTGAATCGTGAGACCAACACTACTAAAAATATGTTTAAATTTCTTTCTACTAATTTTTGAACGATTACTATTTTCATTTTTTAAATGGAGTAATTCAAGAAAGCTAATAATTCCATCCCATCTAGAATTAACTGTATTAATCAAAAGCTTTCCATCGTTACTTAGTTTTGACTTTAGAAATTTTAATATGCTGTAAATATCTTCACTTATTTCAAAAATGTCAGTAACTATTATTAAATCGAAATTATTCAGCTTATAATTTGAGAGCTGCAATATTGCATCTTGATTAACATCTATAGAGATATTCTCAAAATCTTGATTAAATAATTTGCTTTCAACCTCACTAGAAAAAATGTTTAAAATATTATTTTTGTTTGATGTATATCTTAAAATTTCAAATTCTTGTCTTTGATAAAATTCTTTATTATTTAATTTAAACATTTTTCCTCAAAGTTTTTAAAAAGTAATCATTTCAGTTTACTTAATATGTTTTTTTCAAAATGTTCAAGCACAAGTTCTGGGAGGAAAGCTTCAGGAACCTTGTTGTTTTTAAACCATGGTTCGTTTATTTTTTGTTTGTAGAGGTCTTTATCGTTATTGAGTTCAACAATATGTTCAATTAATTTTTCTTCACTGTCATAATCATCAACAAATATGAATGAGTTTTCATTGAAATCTTGTTTTACCATACTTGTTCCCCAGTATATTGGAATTGAATTTACAGACATTGGCTGTATAATTTTTTCTGACACATAGCCATCACCAATTTCACTTTCAAAGGCAATATTAAATCTGTAATTTTTTAGAAAATTATATTTCCAATGCTGATCACCTCTACCTTTTATATTTTTATTAATATTGTTAAACAACCTACCGCCACAATCTACTTTTTTAATTTCGTTTAACTTGGGAACGAAATTAACCCTTTTTCCTTTTGAATTGGTCGCTACAAACGAGCAGAAGTTTTTATTTGCTTTACTATTCTTCGCATTATTTAATGCATTTAGATTGATGTGGTAAGCTATATCTCTCTTTTTTCTATATTTTTTATTAAACCAATCTATGTGCAAAACCCACAATGGCAATCTATAGTTTCTTTTGTCATCAGTGTTTTTACGGTATGTAAATAAATAGTGTGAATCATTAAAATTAGGATCAACATTCTCTCCACTGTAGAAAATTTTTAACGTTTTATCACTATCATAAATTTCGTGTTCTTTTTTTCCTGAATAGTCATACGAATGAAATACAATATCAGGAGTTTTAGAGTCAATCGAAACATTGTATTTTGAACTTAACAAGTTATAAAAGTAATTGTCATTCTTAATAAAATTTGGCCAAAAGCTAACAAAATCAACTTTTATTTCGGTTTTTATCATTAGATACTGATTTTAACCTTTACAAATTTTTTAATATATATATTAAAAAAACTATTTTTTATCATTTTTGTTTCTTCTTCATACTTATTATTACTGTGTGAAAGATTTATGAATATACAAAAATTTACAAATAATAAGTTTTACATAATATTAATACTCTTAATTTTATTCTTATTATTTACTGTTTTGATTTCTGAGAAAAATTTGATGCCCGAAATAGATTGTAACAACTATTTACCTGAAAGTATAAGGCAATTAAATACCGAGGATATACTAAGTCAGAATAAAAACTTTATTCTAGAAGGAGCTGCATACTTCCCTCTCAATCTTTCAGCAGATTTTAATTCATTTAAATGTATTGGACAAAATTATCTTGAAGATAGTTCAGGCTCCAAGGATAAATTTTATTTTACATCTGCAAAGCTATTTGAGTTAATTATTTTCTTCCTAAATTATTTCCTTTTTATACTTTTTGATAAATACAAGAATAAGTCAAATGTTTTGTTTGTATCAACTATATTCCTGATCTTTTATTTTCTTACGTTTATCTTTTTTAACAAGATTATTTTTAACTATTTATTATTATCGTTTATTCCTATAAATATTATTTATCACTTTTATAAAACCAGCTTTCACGAATGCAGTGCCAAGTTAAAAATATTTAGATGGTGCAATGCTTTCTTTCTTTCACTTCTAGTATTCAATTACAATTTATTTGCTTATTTTGTTTTTGGATACTTTCTTTTATATTTTTACTATTTTAAAAATTTAAAAATTAGCAAGGATGAAGTCAATCTTTTTATTTATTTCCCAATTTACTTTTATTTTTTAAGACAACTTTCCTCTATTTCTGAATTGTTTAATTTTTTGTGGTTGAGGATTTCAGGTAATATGTATAAAAGCGACTATCGCTTTCTTGATCTTGAGTATGCATTACAAGTAATAAATTGTAATTTCAATAATTGTCAAATTGTAAATAATTATGGTCCTTTGTGGGAGATATTATCAGTTAATATTTCTGTTAAATTTTATACGATTTTGATAGGTATTATCACAATACTCGCTTTTCAGTTATTCTATTTTTACAATTCTCGTGACAAAAATATAATTTACTATTTTTTCTTATTTGTCTGTCCCCCAATGGTTTTTTCTTTTGAAAGGTTAAACATTGATGTAATCATTTCTGCCATGGTATTTGTTGCTTTGTTAACAATTGATAAAAATAAAATTTTATCTTATATTGTTATTTCAATTGCAGCATTAATAAAAATTTATCCAATATTTGTATTTATAGGAATAATTATCTACAGTATCAAATTTAAAAAAAATAAAGAAATTTATTTTTCAACATTCTTTTTGATAGTAAATCTTTTACTTTTACTTTATTATTTTTTTAAATTCGACTTTATTTCAAGAATTCAAGACCAATCAGGCATTTCATGGTCTTATGGTGTGATGTCTGACGCAAGCAATATAAATAATTATTTAAACCTTAGCAATCAATTGTTAATTTTTGTTTCAATTTTGTTTTTTTGTCTTTTAGTACAAATATTTTTATTCTATAGAAAAGATAGCTATTTAAGTTATGATTCACAGTCTTCAATTATCGTTGTTGGTTTTTTAATAACATTTTTAGGAACAGCATTATTCTCAGCTATAGACTTTAGGTTAATATTGCTTATAATTCCTGTCTTTTATATTATTCAAGAAAATAGATCTGAATATTTAAAACTAATAATATTTAGTTTTCTCTTAACTAGTGTCTCAAGGTACTTTAATGGTTTTCAAAATATTTTATCTGACCCTTTTGATTTCTTGTTTTCTTTTTTTCCAATATTTATAAATTATTTAAGTTTTTATATTTTGATTAATTATTTGTCACAGTCAATTTTAAGATTTTTATTCAGAAATTATAAGAACGATTTTAAGAATTTTTAAAATTATAAAAGTATAAAAGTGTGCTGTAGGAAAGTTTTAATTTTCCTTTTAACGACCCTCCACCTTTAGCTTGATTAAATGTTCTATCTAAAAAAAGTGATTCTTTTTCTTCAATAATATATTTATTTTTCTTTGCATTAAAAAGCAAATGTGCATCGATCGAAAAATCATTTGGATAATTGTCAATATTACGTACTAGATCTCTTGAAAATACTTTAGGTTGTGCATTGATATCATTTACGTAGATACCAGTCAATAAAAACCCAAAAAAAGACATCATATATGTAAAAAACTTGTCGAATTTACCTCTATCAGCTCTTTTTCCTTTGAAAATTAAATTTTTTTTATTTTCTTTATATAAAAATTCATTTATGATCTTCACAACATTATCTGAAGGTATTTGTAAGTCGGCATGTGTCCAAGCTATAAATTTACTATTTGTTTGTTTAATACCTTCTTTAAGTCCATATCCATATCCCTGATTTATAGGTATATCTATAAAATTCAAACTTTCTAGTTTGTATTTATTTAATTCACTTAAGATTATTTCTTTTGTATTATCTGTTGAGCCATTATTTATGAAAAACACTCTTAAATTTTTATTTTTTATTGCGATTTTATACCAGGAATTAATAAGAATTTTAACATTTAAGTCTTCATTGTAACAAGGGATTAAAAGATCTATATTCATAACTCGTTTTTAATATACTTCTCATACTCTTTGGGTGTACCAACAACACTGGATTCAACTTCATAATTTAAAAAATTTAAATCTGTCGTAAGGAGATGTTTTGCTAGAACATCTATATATAGCTCATTGTTAACAAATAAATTATTATTTCTCATAAATTTAAAACCATTATTAAAGAAGTCTATTTTTTTAAAATAAAAATAACCCAAAATCACTTGGGATATGTTTTTTTCAACTATTATTTTTTCTTTACAATAAATTGAATAATTTTCCTTACCTTTAACAACCCACCCAAAACTTTCTGGATTTTCTAATTGTGATAAAGATGGAACGGAGGTAATCACAGAAAATTGAGATTTTTCAAGTTTCATTAAGTCAATCTTCTCTTTAAAAATTGCATCACAAGATCCTATAAAACAAGAATCCTCAGCATTTAGTTCTTCTGTTACTAGGTAAGTAGAACTAGCTTGACCGCTAGTAGTCCTTTTTATTTCTAAAACCTCAAGTGGATGAGTAAAGTTTTTTTTAAAAGAAATAAATTCTAAACTATTTGCAATTTCAGGAGTGACGGTGAAAATCCATTTATCACAATCAGGAAAATTAGACATCGATGCTTCAAACATCATTTTGTCACCAATGGGTAATAATGGTTTTGGAATTTCATAATTTTTATCGCTAAATCTTTTTCCTTTTCCAGACATCAATAAAATATTATATTTCATAAAGGCCTCCCAATTATTTTTTGTAATTTTCCATTTATTATTTCTCCTATAAAAATTGAATTAAATTTTCCTTCTAAATTAATATTTTCATTAATAAATACTTTTTTTAATTCTTTATTATTTCTCAAGTCAATATTTGTTACGGTTATGTGGGGAATTAATAACCCACCTACATAGGGATAATTAAATTTTTTTAAACTATCAAAATACTTACTTTCAAGAATTTCAAATTTAAACGGTTTATCAGGCTTGAACTTTTTAATTAGCTCTACTTGTACTTCATTTATTGAAGAATTATTATCAACTTTATAAGCTAAAGTATCGTATCCTACTAAGTGATCATTTTCAAACACCAATGTTTCTTTTATCTTGAATTTATCTATTTTAGTAATCTTTAAATTGTTAAATTCTTCAATAATGATCTGTGGATTATTAAAATATCCATGAAATAGTGTGCAGTGTGGAGTGTCTTCAACAAAATTTTGATTAAGACCAGTTAATTTGAATAATTCTTTCTTTTTGATAATCAAATCATAAATTTCAGAACTAGGTTCTAAAAAAAATCCTAATCTTTTCAAGTTATGCATATTTAAAGTCCTTAAATATAGATCCAAAAATTTCTCTATTAATGTTAGGAATATAATTATTGCCAATCTTTATTATTTCAAGTGGTATTGCGTGTGGAATTTGTATTTTAAAATACATTCCTGGAGGTATTCCAAAGAGATTTCCAATAATTGTTCTTATCGGTCCTTGATGTGTGAATAAAATAATATTTTCTTTTGCTTCTTCTAATAACTCATATGTTCTTTTTTCAAGATCACTATAACTTTCTCCATTTGGAAAAGTAAAATCATCTTCTGAATTCACTTTTTCTCTGTAATCAGGAAATTTCTCTAAAAAGTCTTCAAACATTAGTCCATCAGAATCCCCATAATTTAATTCCAACAATCTATCATCAATTAATACATTTTGTTTAAATTCAAATTTTTCAGCAGTTTGTATAGCTCTTTTCATGGGAGAGCTATAAATTTTCATTTTACTTAAATCAAAATCTGTAAAATATTCTAAATCAACTTTTTCGTTTTCATTTATATCTGGATCAAAATATTGTCCAAAAAATCTCCCATCATTAAGCTTGGTTCTCAAGTGCCTGACAAGAAGGATTTTTGTTGAATTTTTATATTTTTTTTCAATAATATCGTAAAAATCATCAAGAAAGTTTATTAATTTATTTTCATCAAGGTTTGTTTTATATTCTTTTTCTAATTTGTTCCTATGTAAGTCATTAAAAAAATTTGAATATTTTAGAAATAAATCTGGTTCAAACTTTTTCCATTTAATTAAAAACTCTTCGCCATCGTAGCGTTTATTTAGGCCCTCCAACACTTTTAAATAATTAGTTATAGTGTTTTTTACAATATGAAAACCGTATTCAGTTTTGTGTCGGTCGTCCAGATCAAATGTTTCTTTGCTTTCTTTAATTCTCCCATTTGTGTCCTCAACATACTTTCTATAGGATATTTGTTTATTCTTTATGTCATTGATGTAATCGTAAATGCCTCTTCTAGATAATAAAAAATCGTTTAGCATCAATCTTCTTGCAGAAAATATATCTTTCATTGGTTTATTGGTAAACAAATTTGTTCTTTCCCAATCAAAACAAGTAAAGGGAGAATTAATAACATGTTCATAATGCGAAGAAGCATCATAAATCATTAAGTGAAAAACAAGTTGATCTTTACTATCAAATTTAAGTGGACCAAAAGTATCATTTATTATTAATTTCTTATTTAATTTGTATTCAGAAAGGTTTATTTTTAACAACGTATTCTTTATGGAGTCAATTTTTTCAAAAGATAAATTGTCTAAAATAATTACTATATCAATGTCAGATATTTGATCAAATGATTTGTTTTCAATGGAGCCCACTACTGAAGCACTAAGGATATATTTATTTTCTTTAAGAATGTTTAAAATATTATCAATTAATTTTTTTTCATACTTCATTTTTGATGTTCATATTTTTGTGAAGTTTGAAAATTTACTATTTGCAATTTAGATTTAGGATTCCCTAAAACCTATGAAGCAGTAACAACTTCAGCAACGTTATATTTTGAAGCAATATTTGGGGTCATACCCCCATCCAAAGTAATCTTATTATTTTTATTTTTTGTTAATTCAATTAATTTCTTTATGATTGGGTCATATTTATTACTAAATTCTTGCCCAGATTCACCTGCTTTTTCAATACACAATATCATAATGTTGTCGAATGCTTGTATTATATTTTTAAGCTCAGCTTCAGTATTATTATATTCTGCAACGATTCCAATATTTAGTTCTGCAAAATCATTTTTTATCTGTATTGGGTTCTGGCCATCATTTTGATGGAAAAATATTTCTAAATCTTTGTTTTTAACTTTATCTATCCACTCAGTAGGATTTTTTGACATAATGTGTAGTTGAATTTTCTTACTTGGCCATTTTGATGCTATCTCGTCTAGTTTTTCAAGGTCTGTTGAAACATTGTCTTTATTGTATGTTGAATCTATTAAATCCGCTTGGATAAAGTCTGGATAATTGCCAACTAAATTATAAATATCATCAATAATATTAATTTTGTTTAGGTGAATTGCTATTCCAACTTTTTGATAATCTTTAAATGTAAATTTTCTGTGAAGTAAATAGGCAATAAAAAACAATGCACCTGAAAGCAAAAACCTGTTCTGAAAAAAGTTAATTTTTGTGAAGTTACCGATTGTATACTGAATAAATATTGAAAGTAGTGAAACTAAAACAAAATAGACTATTGATATTTTTATTCTATTTTTTGGTACTTTGAAATTAAAATTGACATTTAAAAAGTAAGCTATAAATATACCAATGCCTACAGCTAGTAAGTTTGCAAGATTAGTACCCATAATATTTTGAAGCAAACTTCTTAAAATTAATTCTGAACTTAGGCTTATAAACCCAAAAAGAATATAAAGCAAAAGAAATCTGTTTTTATATAAATATATAAAATATTTATTGTCCATAGTATTTGTCTGGACCATGCTTTCTTGAAAAATGTTTGTCCGATATATATGATTCTATTTCTTTTGCAGAAGGGTTTATTTGTTGTGTTATAAAGCAAAGTTCTGCAATATATTCAATAATTTCTGCATTTTTAAATGCTTCGTAAATATCGCTACCCCAAGCAAAGACCCCATGTCTTATTGAAAGAATTCCCGGAACATCTAGAAAACCTAAATCTTCATTTTTTAATTTTTCAATTATTTTTAAACCAGTATTTAATTCATAATCATTTACAACCTGCTCCTCTGCAAGCTGATCTGTAACAAAAATACTCGTTTTAGAAAAATCAGAATGAGTCGTTCCAAAGTTTTTTATTTCAACATTAGCTTGAGCAAAAGCTGAAGCATATTTTGAGTGAGTGTGGACAACGCCTCCGACATCTTTATTTTCACTGTATAAAATCCTGTGAGTTGGCTCATCAGATGATGGATTAAGACTACCATCAATGAGATTTCCATTTAAATCCATTTGTACCATATCAGAGTGACTATGAGCTTCTAGATTTATTCCGCTTGGTTTGATTACAAATGTGTTTTCAAATCGAGAACTTGCATTTCCAAAATTTTGTATAACAAGAGAAGACTTGCTCAATTTGTAATTGACTTCATATACATTCTCTTTTACAGCATTGAGGTCTTGCATTATTTAATTATAACTATATAAATTTTCAATTAGTTTCATATAAAAACAAACATACAACAAAAACTTTTAAACTTACTTAAAATATTTATATGATGAAATTAATTGCTCATAAA
>MDTG01015977.1_pt1 | contig 11440 bp, 12 predicted proteins | sample 811421 | NCBI WGS metagenome assembly MDTG01 (sample SAMN05326645, study PRJNA326480) | marine metagenome | isolation source: seawater | place: Pacific Ocean: South East | collected 2011
TGAATGCTATATATTTGGAAATTTATTATTTTCAATGAAAAAATTAATATTTCGAAAATTTGCTAAAGATACATCAGTTTTTTTCATATTAATGTGTTTAGTTGTAGGAATAATCGTTTGGACATTACAAGCAGTAAATTACTTCGATTTTGTAGTTCAAGATGGTCATGGTTTAAAAACTTATTTTTCCTATATCATATTAACTTTTCCAAAAATTATTCATAGGATAATTCCTTTTATCTTTTTTATATCACTTTTTTATATGTTAATAGACTATGAGGTAAGAAATGAACTTCTTATTTTTTGGACTGCAGGCGTAAGTAAATTTAATTTTGCTAATAAAATTATATTTTTATCAATAATTTTAACAATTTTACAAATTTGCATGGGAAGTTTTTTTTCTCCTTTGACACAATTTAAAGGTCGAGAATTTTTAAAAAATTCAAATATTGATTTTTTTACCTCACTAATAAAAGAAGGAAAGTTTATAAATGCTGTTGATGGTTTGACTATTTTTATAAAAAATAAGAATGATGACGGTTCTTTTTCAAAAGTATTTATTGATGACTCCTCTAAAAGTACAACTAAAATGATTTATGCTAAAAATGGAAATATTATAGACAACGACAAAAGAAAAATTTTTAAACTTTTTGAAGGACAAGTAATTAACAAAGAAAAGAAAAAGATTAATGTCTTTGAATTTGATGAAATTGATTTCAATTTAGCTGATTATTCAAGCAATACAATTCTTGTTGCAAAAATTCAAGAAATGCCCTCAATTAAATTATTAAAATGTAGTTTTGAATTCTCTAATTATAATGATTTCGACAGTAGATATAATTTCAGATGTGATAACTCAATTAAAAATGAAATTAAAGAGGAATTGTTTAAAAGATTTTACAAACCATTGTATATTCCAGTAATTGCAGTTATGTGTTGTTTTTTAGTTATTTTTCCTAAAAATAATATTCAATACAAAAAAAATAGAAAAATTACTTTTATCACAACTTTTTTAATTATTGTATTATCTGAGGCATCCCTGAGATATTCAACTACTTCTAACTTTACAACTATAATATATTTAGCTCTACCTTGGTTGTCTTTTATGATCATATATTTAATTTTTTATAACAGGACAAAAAATGTTTAGAACATACGAAAAATATATTATTAAAAATTTTTTAAATAAATTTTTTTCTATTTCAATAATTTTTTTAGGTTTAATTATAATATTAAGTATTTTAGAAGAAATTTCTTTTTTCAAAGAAGTTGATACGAATTTTTTTATTCCATATTTTTTAACAATTCTTGGTGCACCAATAACCCTTTTTGATATTTTCCCATTCATATTTTTGTTAACGACACAATTTTTATTTTATGATTTGTTTAGAAAGGATGAATTAAACCTACTTAAGATAAATGGTTTGAGCAATTTTAAAATTGTAAAAACATTATTTATAGTTTCATGTATAATCGGTGTCTTTATGGTTTTAGTTTTCTATAATGCTGCTTCCAAGCTTAAATTTTTATATACTGATATAAAAAATAATTTTTCTAATGATAATAAATATCTTGCAGTTGTAACAGATAGCGGTTTGTGGTTAAAAGATGAAATTAATGACAATACTCTGATTGTTAAAGCTGAATATATAGAAAATAATTTCTTAATTGATGTTATTATTAATGAGTTTAATTCAAATTTTGATCTAATCAAAACAATTCAATCAAATAAAATCGATATAGATGATAAAGAGTGGATTTTAGAAAATCCGAAGGTTACAGATAGCAATATTACTACACAAGAATCTGAGAAATTTTTATTCCAAACAAATTTTGATAAAGAGAAAATTAATAGTTTGTTTTCTAATATCTCAACCTTAAATCTTTTAGAGCTTTTTGATTTAAAGAAAGATTATGAAAATTTAGGATATTCCTCAAGTGAGATCATAATTCATTTATTAAGATTAGGTTCAACTCCAATACTATATGGCTTATTAACCATATTATCTTCAGCTATTATGTTTAGTTTCAAAAGGGAAAAATCTCTTTTTTTTCATATTATTCTTGGAATTTTGATGTCAGTGACCATTTATTATATGAACTTCATGTTTTCATCGCTCGGAAATAGTGGAAAAATACCAATAATTTTGTCAATTTTTTTACCCTTATTATTCATTTCCATATTTGCAATCATAGGTTTAATTAGAGTTAATGAAAAATAAATTTTTAATATTTGTCTCGCTTTTTTTTCTAATTTCTAGCACATCATTTGCAGATCAATTTAAGTTTGAAACATCAAAAATAGAATTTTTAAATAATGGAGACCTTATTAAAGCCGAAGACGGAAAAGCGATTAGTTTAAAAAACAAAACAGAAATTGAAGCAAAAATTTTTAATTATGAAAAAAAATTAGATTTATTAAAAGCTTTTAATGGTGTTGCTCATTATAAATCAGAAAAAATAAAAATAATTTTTAATGAGATAATTTTAGATCAAAAAAATTCAATAACTACTGCAACTGATAATATCAAAATAATTGACCTAGAAAAAAAGATTACAATTGAAACAAATTCAATAAGATTTGACAAAAATAAATCTATAATTGAGTCATTATCTTATTCAAAAATAGTAGATGATAACAATAACTTTCTTAGCGCTGATGCTCTAGTATATGATTTGAAAAAAGGTATTTTAAAATTAGAAAATGCTTATTTAAAGGATGTAAATGATAATATCTTTGAAATAGATTTTGCTTTTTTTGATACTATAAATGATGAATTAGTTGGTAAAGATGTGGTGTTAAATTTAAATAACCAAACTTTTAATGAGCAAAACGAACCACGAATCAAGGGTAGAAGTATTATTTACAAGAATAGATTTACGGAAATTGCGAATGGAATTTTTACAACTTGTAAAAAAAATGATAAATGTCCACCTTGGCAACTTACAGCAAAAAAAATAAGCCACGACGCAGATAAACAAGTAATCAATTATAATAACGCATTATTAAAAGTTTATGACATTCCTGTAATGTATTTCCCTAAATTTTTTCACCCCGATCCTACAATAAAAAGAAAATCAGGTTTTCTAATACCTTCAATTAAAAATTCACCAAATTCAAATAGTTACTTAAGTCTTCCTTATTACACCGTTTTAAGTCAAAATAAAGATATTACTTTTAGTCCGCGTTTTTTTACTGATGATAAATTCTTATTACAATCTGAATATAGACAGGTAAATAAAAATAGTAGTCATGAAACTGACTTAAGTTTTTTTGACGAAAAAAAAAAAGATACAAAAACTCATTTTTTTTATAAATATAACAGAGTTTTCGATTTTGCATATTTTGAAGATAGTAACTTTAATTTTAAACTAGAAAAAACCTCTAATGATACATATTTAAGAGCTAATAAATTAACATCACCCTTAATTAAAAATTATAATATTTTAGAAAATACTATTAATTTAGATCTCTATTCAGAAAAACTATCGATAAATTCAGAAATTAAAGTTTTTGAAGATTTAGATAAAACTTCTAGTGATAGGTATGAGTTCATTCTACCAAAAATTAATTTTATTAAAAGATTTGATGCCCCTGATAATTTGGATGGAAACTTTTTTGTTAAATCAAATAATTTTATAAGAAGTTACGCAACTAATATAATGGAAAAAATAAATATTAATGATTTTATATTTAACTCAAATCCCAAAATATCTAAATCAGGTTTCTATAATAATTATGATTTGATTATAAGGAATGTTAATTCTGATACTACAAATTCCGATGAGTATAAAAAAGATGAAAACTTCTATTTATCGGGAATATTTCAGTACAATTCATCATTTCCTCTTGTAAAAGAAACAGCTGACTCATTGAGTATTTTCAAACCAAAAATATCTTTTAAATTAAGTCCAAGACATACCAAAGATTTAAGTGATAAAGATGGGAATAGGCTGGATGTAAATAATATTTTTAATATTGATAGACTATCATCTAACAATTCTATTGAAGGAGGGTCGTCAGTATCTTTTGGAGGAGATTATTCAATATTTGATGAAAATAAGTCCAGAGAAATATTTGAAATTAAAATTGCAAATAATCTTAGGTTTGAAAAAAATGATGATCTGCCAAATAATAATCAAATAGGAGAAAAAACATCGAATTTCTTTAGTGAATTCTCCTTTAGACCAAATGAAAATTTTACATCAAAATATAGTGCGTCAACAAAAAATAATCTTACTGATATTAATTATGAGAATCTTAATGTTGAGATCAGTCTAAATAATTTTGTAACAACTTTTGACTATCTAAATGAGAATAATACCACTGATAAAAATTCATATTTGACTAATACAACAAAATATTCTTTGAATAAGGCTAATAGTGTTAGTTTCTCAACAAGAGAGAATAAATCATCAAACTTAACAGAATATTATAATTTAATGTATGAATACAAAAATGACTGTTTGGCTGCTTCTGTTGAATATAATAAAGATTATTACGATGATAGGGATATTAAACCAGAAGAAACTTTATTCTTTAAATTGACTATAATTCCCTTTGGAGAAACAAGTTCACCTAATCTTAAAGATTAATGTTTAAAAAAATTTTTTTTATATCATTCTTTATATCTTTAATAACAAATTATTCTTTTGCTCAAAAAGATATATATATTTATGCTACAGTTAATAATGATATAATTACTAATTTTGACATTGAAAAAGAGTCAGAATACCTTAAAATTTTAAATCCGGATCTTACTAGATTGAGTATTGAAAAAATTTTTCAAATTTCTAAGGAATCATTAATTAAAGAAATAATTAAAAAAAGTGAGATTATAAAAATTTTCGATTTTGATAAGGATAATACTTTTGTAGAAGATTATTTGAGGGATCTTTACACAAGGCTAAATTTTGATAGTGAAAACGAATTTAATATTTATTTAGAGAATTCATCAACTTATAATATTAACGAAGTTAAGCAAAAATTAAAAATCGAAATTATGTGGAATGAGTTAATTTATTCTCGTTATTTTAATCAAGTAAAGATAAATAAAGAAAAGATGATTAAAAAAATTGATAAACTCGCAAATCAAGAAATTAATGAATATCTTTTGTCAGAAATTGTCTTTAGAAAAAATAGAGAACAAATCTTAGAGGAGCAGATAAATTCTATTTTCAAAAGCATAAACGATGTTGGATTTGAGAATACAGCTAATATTTTTAGTTTATCCGAAAGTTCAAAATTAGGAGGAAAAATTGGTTGGGTTAATGAGAGTAATTTATCAGAAAATGTTTTAAAAAAATTAAAAAATTTAAATGAAGGTGATATTTCAAAAGTAATTAAGTCAGGAAATAATTATTTAATATTAAAAATAGAAAAAATTAGAAAAAAAAATATTTCAATAAATAAAGAAAATGAGCTTAATAAAATGATACAATTTGAAACTAATAAACAACTTAATCAATTTTCAAAAATATACTTTGACAAATCGATAATCAATTATTCTATAAATGAAAAATAAACCAATCTTAATAGTTGCCGGTGAACCAAACAGTGTTTTTTTTGAAATTTTATTTAAATCTTACAGTATTTATAGAATTAAAAGTCCAGTTATTATTATTGCGTCGCAAACACTACTCAATAAACAAATTAAAAAGTTTAAATTTAAGAAGAAAATTAGATTAATTGACTATCATAATTTAAAAAAATACAGACTTGATAATTCTAAACTAAATCTTATTAACATAAAATCTAATTTAGAAAAAAAAAATAAAAAACAATATATAAAAGATTCTTTTGATGTTGCCTTTAAGATTATTAAAAATGGTTTTACTAATAAATTAATAAACGGCCCAATTGAAAAATCAGAATTTTTAGAAAAAAAATTTCTTGGAGTAACAGAATATATTTCAAAAAGTTTTAAAAAAAAAAAAATTTGCGATGTTAATTTATAATAAAGATTTATCTGTGTGCCCAATTACTACTCATTTACCTTTAAAACTTGTTACAAAAAAAATTACAAGCAAGCTTATTAAAGAGAAAGTTTTACTAATTAATGACTTTTTTAAAAACAAATTGGGTTATGTGCCAAAAATAGCTGTGACTGGTTTAAATCCCCACTGCGAAAGTATTTTACGCTTTAATGAGGATCAAAAAATTATTTTACCCACAATTAAATACTTAAAAAAAAAGGGTTATAAAATTAATGGTCCTTTTTCTGCAGATACAATTTTTTTAAAACAAAATAGAGAGAAATATAATGTTATATTGGGTATGTATCATGACCAAGTTTTAGCTCCTATGAAAACATTAAAGGAATATGATGCAATAAATATCACCCTTGGTTTACCGTTCTTAAGAATTTCACCTGATCATGGTCCAAACAAAGTGATGATAAACAAAAATTTATCAAACCCACTTAGCTTAATTAATTCTTTAAAATTTTTAGATAAAAAGTGATTATTGCCAAAAAAAGTTTAGGTCAAAACTTTCTGACAGACAAAAATGTCATAGAAAAAATATCAAGTGTTATAAATATAGAAAACAAAGAAATTTTAGAAATTGGTCCAGGCACTGGAAATTTAACTTCCTCTTTGCTAAAAAAAAATCCAAAAAAAATCTATGCAATCGAAAAAGATAATTTTCTTTTTTCATTACTTAAAGATAAATTTAAGAATAATATTTCTCTCATTAATAAAGACATACTTAATGTGGATGAAAATTCTTTAAGTAATGAAAAATTAATAGTTTTTGGAAATTTACCCTATAATATTTCAACTGAAATTTTATGTAAATGGATTTTAAACTTAGACAGTGAGAATATATGGTTTAGCCAACTAATATTAATGTTTCAAAAAGAAGTAGCAGATAGAATTTTATCAGATTATGATTGTTCAAGCTATGGGAGATTAACAATCTTAGCAAATTGGAAGTTGGATATTAGAAAGATAATTGATATAAAACCAACATGTTTTTTTCCCAAACCAAAAGTAGATAGTTCTTTACTTTTTTTTTCTCCCAAAAAAAAATTTTTCAAAATTAAAAATCCTTATAATTTAGAAAAGATTACGAGAATTTTTTTTAATAATAGAAGAAAAATGATAAAAAAACCTTTTAATCAAATTTTTCCAAACAATTTAGAGATTTTTAAAAAATTTAATATTTCTCTTAATTTAAGACCTCAAAATCTTGATCCAGAAACTTATTACAAAATAACACATGAATACGAAAAATTAAGAGATTAATTTTTCTATATGCTTACGAATGAAGCTCAAGTCATAGTCCTTAGAGCCATTATTAATTTCTGCCTCAATAAGATTAACTATTTTTGAATAACATTTATCCAAGTCATCATTTACAACAACATAATCATAATTAATCCAGTGTAAAACATCTCGACTAAATTGTTTCATTCTTTCATCAGCTATTAATTTATCCTTCATGTCCCTATTAGATAATCTTTTAAAAAGAACCTCCTTGCTTGGGGGAAGAATGAAAAATGTGATTAACTTGTAATCTAACTTTTTATTTTTTATTTGGTCAGCTCCTTGCCAATCAATATCAAACAAAACATTTTTTCCATTATTTAAATTATTTATTACTGGTGATCTTGTAGTTCCATAAAAGTTATTGAAAACTTTTGCATATTCCAAAAACTCCTCATTTTTAATTAATCTCTTAAAATTTTCTTCCGTTACAAAATAATAATCTTTATCTTTAGTTTCGTCTGGTCTCGGTTTTCTAGTAGTATGTGAAATAGAAGATACAAAATTATCAAGTTTTGAAAGAAGTTTTACTAGGGTAGTTTTTCCTGCTCCTGATGGAGAGGATAAAACTATCATTATCCCTTCATTTTCTGAGGGCATGGAAATAACTTAATTAGCTTTTCCTTCGATAAATTTTACAGCGTCACCAACCGTTAAAATTTTTTCAGCTTCGCTATCAGAGATTTCTGAACCAAACTCTTCTTCAAAAGCCATTACTAATTCAACAGTATCTAAACTATCTGCACCTAGGTCATCTATAAAACTGGATTCTTCTGTTACTTTAGCTTCATCTATACCAAGGTGATCAGCTACTATTTTTTTAACTTTGCTTGAAACATCTTCTGACATATTAATCCTTTATTGTTTTAAATTCTTAATAGTTTAAAAACTTGTTTTGTCAAGCCATATACATACCTCCATTAATATGTAAAGTTTCTCCGTTAATGTAATTTGATTGATTAGAGGCTAAAAAAAGAACAGCATTTGCAACATCTTCTGGTTCCCCTAATCTTGAAGCAGGTATTTTTGAGATTATCATTTCTTTAAATTTATCATCAATTTTATCAGTCATAGCTGTTTTGATAAAACCAGGCGATATACAGTTCACATTAATATTTTTTTTTGCATATTCTATTGCTAAACTTTTTGACAATGCAACAATTCCAGCTTTAGATGCAGAATAATTAGATTGTCCTAAATTTCCTGTATGACCAACAACTGAGGTAATATTAATAACTTTTCCAGATTTATTTTTTAACATTTTTTTTATTGCAAATTTACTTAACAAAAAAGTTGATGTTAAATTAATATCAATTACTTTATTCCATTCATCTAAGCTCATTCTGATAGCAATATTATCTTGTGTTATTCCTGCGTTATTAATTATACAATCTAAATTTCCACCTAATTGTTCTGAAGCATTGTTTATAAATTCTTCTATCTTATCCTTTTGAGAAATATCAAATTTTAAAATTTTTATTTTTTCAAATCTTTTTTTTAATTCATCTAATTTTTCAATTTTTGTACCAGAAGCTAGAATATTTGCTCCTGCACTATACAACTTATCTACAACGGAATTACCTATTCCTCCTGATGCACCTGTTACAATAACATTTTTACTTTCAAGATTTATCATATTTCTAATTCTTTTATATCAATCTCATTATTAATTGAATTTATTTTTACATCTTTATTTATCCTTTTAACTAGACCAGACAACACCTTTCCTGGTCCAATTTCAATAAAATGCTCTACCCCATTTTTAATCATATAAAGCACACTTTCTCTCCATCTGACTCTATTTTCAACTTGTTTAACTAATAAATTTTTCAAATTTTCTTTATCATTTATTTCCTCAGCTGTTACATTCGAGATCAAGGTATTCTTTGAGTTTTCAAATTTTGCTTTATCTAACTCACTTTTCATAATTTTTGTAGCCTGACTCATAAGCTTACAATGAAATGGAGCACTTACAGGAAGTTTTATGTTTTTAATTGATCTTAATTTTAAATCATTAGTTAATAATTCTAAATCTTTATTTTTACCGCTTAAAACAATTTGACCTAAAGAATTGTCATTAGCAATCTGAACATCGTAATTATTTTTATTTTCTTTTAAAACTTGTTCAATCACTTCAACTGAGGATCCAAGTATTGCCACCATCCCACCTTCGCCTTTTGGTACAGCATTTTGCATAGCATCTCCTCTAATTCTTAATAGCTTAATAGTATCTGAAAAATTTAGATATCCAGCACATGATAACGCTGAATATTCCCCTAAAGAATGTCCAGCAAAATACTTTGCATTATTTAAATTTATATTGAATTCATTTTTGACAACTTTAAAAATTGAATAACTAATTAAAAATATTGAAGGTTGAGTGTTTATTGTTAAATCTAATTCTTGCTTTGGGCCTTCTAAAATAATTTTTGATAACGATACTTTTAAAGTATCATCAGCTTCTTGAAATAACTCTCTTACTATATCATACTTTTCAAAAAACTCTTTTCCCATACCAACTAACTGAGAACCTTGACCAGGAAAAATTACTGAAAACATATAAAAAAACCTAACTTTTGAAACATTTTGCTATTGTAATTGAAGATTTATAATAGTATATCCTCACTTTTTATTAAAGAACATATATGAATTTATACGAGCATACAATAATAGCTAGACAAGACGCTTCTCCAAGTGAATTAAAACAATTGATTGATAAGTATTCAAAAATCGTTGAAAAAAACGAAGGTGAAGTAGTACAAACTGAAAATTGGGGTTTGATGAACCTTTCTTATCTAATCAAAAAAAACAGAAAGGGTAGTTATATTCACTTTAAAATAAAAGGGAATGGAGAAGTTATTAATGAATTAGAGAAAAATGAGTCTATAGACAAAAAACTTTTGAGATATCTAACTGTTAAGGTTAAAAAATTTGACCTTAAAACAAATTATTTTTCAAAAAAAGATGATTTAGAAAAAAAAGAAAGTAGTAAAAACTAATTATGCCCAAAAGACAAAGTGGAAATAAAAAAGGGAAACAAAGTAACTTTGCAAAATTAAGTATTTTTCAACCAAATAAATATAAATTTAAAAAAAACTGTCCACTTTCAATTAAAGGTGCTCCAAAAATTGACTATAAAAATATAAGACTTCTAAAAAAATATATGTCTGAAAATGGTAAAATTTTACCATCAAGAATAACTAATGTTAGTCAAAAAAAACAAAGAGAACTATCATTGTCAATTAAAAGAGCCAGAAATTTAGCATTATTGTAAAATATGAAAGTAATATTATTAGAAAACTTAAAAAAGATTGGATCGATAGGTGAAATTATTGATGTTAAAAGAGGGTTTGCAAGAAATTTTTTAATCTCAAATAAAAAAGCTCTTTATGCTTCAAAAGAAAATATTTCTGAAGTCGAAAAGATAAAATCAAATCTGGCAAAAAAAGATAATGAGAAAAAAAAAGATGCTAAAGAAATTTTAGAAAAAATTAACAAAAAATCTTATAAAATCAAAAAACTCAGTACTGAAAATAAAGAATTATACGGTTCAGTAAAGCCAACTGAAATTTCAAAATTAATTCAAGAGACAGATAAAATAGAAATTAAACCTTCTATGATCCAACCCATAATAGAAATCAAAACTCTAGGAAAATTTAAAGTAAAGATTTCTTTACACTCTGAAGTTGATGCTGAAATTGTTATTGAAGTACAGTCAGCTGATAGCATTTAATATTTATACAATTTTTTCCCCAGCCATTATTTAAAATTTTTTCAAACTATTTTTCATATACACTTAAATAATGGAAAATAATTTAACTATTATCAAAGATAAATTTAAAGAATTGCCTAATAACATTGAAGCTGAACAATCGGTTATAGGCTCTATTTTAGTAACTAACGAAATCTTTGATGATATAAATATAATTATAACAAGTGCTAATTTTTATGACCCCATGCATCAAAAAATATTCAATGCAATAGAAAATTTGATTTATAAAGGATTACTTGCCAATCCTATAACTCTCAAAAATTATTTTGAAGATGAGAAAGATGATTTGAATGTTCCTGAATATTTAGTCAAAATTACTAAATTTTCTACATCAACTAGACAAGCAACCGAGTATTCTAAAATTATATATGACATGTTTGTAAGAAGAGAACTTATAAA
>MDTG01173944.1_pt1 | contig 11440 bp, 9 predicted proteins | sample 811421 | NCBI WGS metagenome assembly MDTG01 (sample SAMN05326645, study PRJNA326480) | marine metagenome | isolation source: seawater | place: Pacific Ocean: South East | collected 2011
AACAAAAAATAAATGATGGTGAGGTTGGTTCATCTGCGATGCCTCATAAAGTGAATCCTATTGATTTTGAAAATTCTGAAGGGAATTTAGGAATTGCCAATTCAATTTTTGAATTTTTTTCTAGAAAACTTCCTATATCAAGAATGCAAAGAGATTTGACTGATAGTACTGTGCTAAGAAATATTGGTGTGCCAATTGGACACACCATAATTGGTCTAAAATCAATACTTAACGGTTTGTCGAAGTTAATTGTTAATATGGAAAAAATTAACTCAGATTTAAATGATAATTGGTCAGTGATAGCTGAGGCTATTCAGACAATTTTAAGGAGAGAAAAATATCCAAACCCATACGAAGCCTTGAAAAAATTAACTAGAACTAACAAGAAAATCGATAAAAAAAGTATTCATAATTTTATAGACGAATTAAAAGTTAGTGACGAAATAAAAAAAGAATTAAAAGCGATAACTCCCTATAATTATACTGGTATTTTATAATTTATGAAAAATAAAATTAGTTTTTTGTTTACAATATTAATATTACTTAGTTGCTCTAAAGACAGAGATGACGAAATTGTTGAATTAACTGGAGACTATGAAATAAGCGACTTTATTTGGAAAGGCTTAAATGAGTTTTACTATTGGCAGGAGAGTGTAACTCTGCTTGCTGATAGTATTGATGATAATAAAAATACTTACACAAAACTTATTTCTGAAAATTCTGATCCAAACCCTTTTTTTAACTCACTCTTATCTCCCAAGGATAGATTTAGTATAATTGTTGATGACTATGTTGAATTACAAAATACACTCCAAGGAATAGTAGCCTCTAATGGAATGGAGTTTGGATTATCATTTCAATGTTCAGACTGTGAAGAAGTTTTTGGCTTTGTAAAATATGTTCATCCAGATTCTGATGCATTTAATAAAAATATAAAAAGAGGAGATCTATTCACCCACATTAATGGAATTAAATTAAACAGAAATAATTACAGGGAATTATTATATGGTGATGCATTAGTATATGAAATTAGTTTATCAGTTTATGAAAATGGAGTTTTCAATTTAACAGAAGATAAAATTGAGTTAATTAAAGAAGAAAACTTTCAAAAAAATCCAATTCACGTTAACAAAATAATTAATTATGAATCAAATTCTATTGGTTATTTAATGTATAATCAATTTCTATCAGATTATAATGATGAACTAAATGAAGTGTTCAGTAATTTTAAATCCGGAAATATAACAGATTTGATTTTAGACCTCAGATACAATGGTGGTGGATCTGTTAGTAACTGTGTAGTATTATCAAGTTTAATCACCGGTCAATTTACAGGTGAAGTTTTTTCAAAACAAAACTGGAATTCAAAACTTAACGATTATTGGAATTCTCGAAATCCTGACCAACTAATAAATAAGTTTGTAAGTTCACTCTCAACTGGAGAATCTTTAAATAGCTTAAATCTTCAAAGTATATATATCATTACATCAAATCAATCAGCATCTGCTAGTGAATTATTAATAAATGGTTTAGATTCTCATATTCAAGTTATTCAAGTTGGTGATACAACCGTAGGTAAGAATGTAGCTTCAATAACTATTCATGACTATATAGACAACGATGGTAATAAAAACCCCAATCACACCTATGCGATGCAACCAATTGTATTAGCAATTGAAAATAGTGCTGGTTTTTCTGACTACCAAGATGGTTTAGAACCTGACCATTTTATTAAAGAAGTATCCTATAATCTGGGAACTCTGGGAAGTATCAGTGAACCTTTGTTATTAAATACAATCAACATTATCTCTGGCTCTGGTAGATTGGATATTAATCCTGAAAATCCTTTTGGTGAAATAATCTATGATTCTCATATGAAAAATAATCAAAGATTAATTATAGAAACTGATATATTTAAACTTCAGAAATAAAATTATTTAGTCAAATACATTTTTCTTCTGGAATATAAATCATAAAATTGATCGTCTTTAAGATTATCAATAAAAAGGATACTTTCCCCTGTGCTTTTCATCTCTGGGCCAAGTTGTTTATTAACATTTGGAAATTTATTGAATGAAAAAACTGGCTGTTTTATTGCGTATCCCTTCAAAACAGGCTTAAAATCAAAATCACTAATCATTTTATCATTCAACATAACTTTTGTTGCATAATTTACATACGGTTCACCATAAGCTTTTGATATGAAAGGAACTGTACGAGAGGCTCTGGGATTTGCCTCAATTATAAAGACCTTATCATCTTTGACAGCAAATTGAATATTAATTAATCCTTTAGTTTTAAGTGCTAGAGCAATTTTTTGGGTATGATCCTTTATCTGTTGAATAACATATTCTCCAAGATTGAAAGGAGGAAGAGTTGCATTAGAGTCACCTGAATGAATTCCACAGGGCTCAATATGTTCCATTATACCAATAATATAAACATCTTTGCCATCACAAATCGCATCTGCCTCAGCCTCAATAGCCCCGTCGAGATAATGATCTAGAAGAAGTTTATTGTTAGGGATTTTTCTCAATAAATCAACAACGTGGGCTTCTAAATCTTCCTTATTTATGACAATTTTCATCCCTTGTCCACCAAGAACATAAGATGGTCTAACTAAAATTGGGAAGTTTAATTTTTCTGTCAATTTAAGAGCTTCGTCTGCGGTTTCAGCAACTCCAAAATCTGGATATGGAATATTATTTTTTTTGAGAAGAGTAGAGAAACTTCCTCTATCCTCTGCTAAATCAAGAGACTTGAAGGTAGTACCAATAATCTTAATTCCATATCGATCTAACTTTTCGGCTAATTTCAGAGCTGTTTGTCCTCCGAGTTGGACAATTACACCCTCAGGATTTTCATGTTTAATAATATCATAAATATGTTCCCAAAAAACAGGTTCGAAATACAATTTGTCAGCTACATCAAAATCAGTTGAAACAGTTTCAGGATTACAATTAATCATGATTGTTTCATAACCTGCTTCACTAGAGGCCAATACTCCATGAACACAACAATAATCAAACTCTATACCTTGGCCAATTCTATTTGGTCCTGACCCTAAAACAACAATTTTCTTTTTTTTACTAACAACACTTTCATTTGAGCTGAATGGTTTACTTGAATTAAGTTGCATTTTTTCTTCAAAGGTAGAGTAGTAATATGGGGTTTTTGCTGAAAACTCAGCTGCACAGGTATCGACCAATTTATAAACACGTTGAATTCCAAAGTTGGCTCTTTTTTTATAAACCTGACTTTCCAGACAATTAAGCATATGTGCAATCTGTCTATCTGCAAATCCTTTTTGTTTTGCCTCCAAAATTAAATCGGAAGAGATAGTGTCAACTGAATAACTTGAAATTTCTGACTCTAGATTAAATAAATCCTCATATTGTTTTAAAAACCAAAGATCAATTTTTGTTATTTCATGAATTCTATTAAGAGGGATTCCTATTTGAATTGCGTCATAAATTACAAAAACTCTGTCCCAGCTTGGATTTTTTAGTTTTTTTAAAATTAAATTATAGTCATTATACCCCTTACCATCTGCGCCTAAACCATTTCTCTTAATCTCCAATGACTGAGTTGCCTTGTGAAGGGCTTCTTGAAATGATCTACCTATACCCATAACTTCCCCAACAGACTTCATTTGAAGCCCTAAAATACGATCAGAGCCTTCGAATTTATCAAAATTCCATCTAGGAATTTTTACAATCACATAATCTAAAGTTGGCTCAAATAATGCAGATGTTGACTTTGTAATTTGATTTTCTAATTCATCAAGAGAATAGCCTATGGCAAGCTTTGCAGCTATTTTCGCAATAGGATAACCGGTGGCTTTTGATGCTAGTGCAGAAGAACGAGAAACTCTAGGATTAATTTCAATTGCTATTATATCCTCATTTTTATCTGGACTAACTGCGAACTGAACATTACAACCTCCAGCAAAATCACCAATACTTCTCATCATTTTAATGGCCATGTCTCTCATTCTTTGATATGTATGGTCTGAAAGTGTCATTGCCGGAGCAACTGTAATCGAGTCACCAGTGTGAATTCCCATTGGATCCATATTTTCTATGGAACATATAATAACAACATTATCTTTTTTATCTCTTAATAATTCTAATTCATATTCTTTCCATCCAACTAATGCTTTATCAATTAAAACCTCATGTATTGGGGATGCCTCGAGTCCTCTGGTAAGTAATTCATTAAAATCTTCCTCTCTATGAACAAATGATGCACCGGTTCCCCCAAGAGTAAAAGAAGGTCTTATGACCAAAGGAAAGCCAAATTTTTGAGCGATTTCCTTGCCTTTTAAAAATGAATTTGCAGTTTCAGCAGGTGCGACTGGAATATTAATTTTTTTTAATAATTGCTTAAACTGTTCTCTATCTTCCGTAATTTGAATTGCATTTATATCAACACCTATAATATTAACTCCATAGTCCTTCCAAATTCCTTTATCGTCTGCCTCAATACATAAATTTAAAGCTGTTTGACCACCCATAGTTGGGAGAACAGCATCGATTTTATGTTTATTTAAAATCTGAATTATTGACTTGGTATTCAGTGGTTTGAGATACACATGATCGGCCATTGAGGGGTCAGTCATAATTGTAGCTGGATTTGAATTTATTAAAATAGTTTCGATACCATCTTCTCTTAGAGATCTCAAGGCCTGGGTTCCTGAATAATCAAACTCACAAGCTTGACCAATTATAATTGGACCTGATCCTATAATAAGTACTTTTTTTAATTTTTTATTCTTTGGCATATAGACTCAAATTATTTGTGATTTCAATATAAAAAAAAGGTGTTACTTTAAATAGTAACACCTTAAATAAAATTATATTTATTTAACATTATTTTTTGTGTCTAGGCTCAGATGAAACAGAAATCTTTTTTCTACCTTTTGAACGTCGGCTTGAAATAACTTTCCTTCCACTTGCAGTTGACATTCGTTCTCGAAAACCATGTTTATTTCTTCTTTTTCTTTTAGAAGGTTGGTATGTTCTTTTCATAGTAATAAATTCTAGGAATTTCTTTTAATAAGCCGTGCAAATATATGACATCTTTTTTATTTAGTTAAATGATTATTAAAGATTTAAATCTCTTTTTTTAACTTTGCTGATATATACTATATTTATGTTTCCTAAATTCTTAAAGCTACTTGTTTCTTTATTAATTCTACTATACTCTATCTATCAGTTTTCGGAAAGTTACATTGGCAACGGAATATTTTATTTTTTTCTCAGCTCTTTCTTCATTCTTATATATTTTAAAAATGAATTAATTTTTTTAGCATTTTTAAGATTACGAAAACAAGACTTCAAGGGAACTGAAAAATGGTTAAGTAAAATTTCAAATCCAGAATCAAGTCTTGTAAAGAAACAGCAAGGTTATTTTTATTATTTACATGGAATTATCCAGTCTCAATCAAATCTTACTTTAGCAGAAAAAAATTTTAAAAAAGCAATTAAACTAGGGCTTTCGTTTAATCATGATTTAGCTATGGCAAAATTGAGCTTAGCAGGAATATGCATGCAAAAAAGAAGAAAACGTGAGGCAACATTGCTGTTAAGTGAAGCAAAAAAATTAGATTCCCAGGGCATGCTCACCGAGCAAATGAAAATAATGCGAGAGCAATTAAAGAAAATATAACACTATTCTAATATTATCTTAGGTAAGTTAGTATTAAACCAATTTGCCTGTGTTAAAATTATGGCATGAGAACCTTTAATTTTAATAACTGGCTTTTCAATCATACTAATAGGAAAAATATTATCCTCCTCACCATGAATATGAATGAGTGAATCCAATACATGTTTCTGGTTCCAGTTTACAAGACTATTTATTGCCCAACTCAAATATTCAGGATTCCTTTCAGAAAGATATTTATTATATAATCCGACTCTGATTTTTATTTTATTACCAAAAACAAAAAGAAATAAATTTTCAATATCCTCAATCCATTTAACTGGTAATAGTTTATGAATATTTGTGTATTTTGCCATTTTCATAGAAACCGGAAGCTCTGATCTTGATTTAATACTAGAAATTATTATAATTTTTTCACATTTTATAATTTTAGAAATTTCTTGAACTAGAACTCCTCCAAGTGAAACACCAACTAATATTGGATTTTTAGAATCTATAAATTTTGTCATTCTGAAGGCATAAGAATTTAATGATTCATTTTTTAATGGCTTAATCCAAGTTAGAAAGTTTATAGAGATGTCTTTCGGTAAATTTAATAATTCAAAGATTTTTGGACTTGCAGCCATTCCTGGCATGAGATATAAATGTTTTTTTTTCATTTCTGCTACCCTATAGCTAATTGTATGGTATTTTTTTGTAAATTTACAACCCTTTAGATATCATCTAAAAGTAAGACAAAAATAAATCAATTCTCATTTAAATTTCGATAGTTTAAATTTGACAAAAAACTCAATATGGCAGACATAATATTAGAAAACAATGAATTCTTAAGACAGTTTGAAACCAGAATTGATAATTCTTTAGCTCGTATCGAATATGCCGAGCAAGAACGTAAAATATTTTTAACCAAAGTCGTTGTTCCAGATACAATAAAAGATAAAAATTTTGAAGAAAAATTTATTAAATCTGTACTAGAAGTTTTATCTACAAAAAATATAAAAGTTGTTCCTACATCTCCAAAAATTGCTGGTTTTGTTAGAAGAAACAAATCCTATAAATCATTACTTCCGGTCGGAATCAAACTCTAAATTATTTAGAACCTTAAATAACCTTCTTTGTCAATTTCTTTTAGTTTAACGCTTTTTAGTCTATTAACCAAAATTGGATCCCATGGGGTTCTCACTTTAAGGTAGTTGCCTGTAAAACCAGTTATATAACCCTTTTTATTTTTATTCTCAAGAAGTACGTCAACAGTCTCTCCTATTTGACTCTCATAAAATGATCTTCTTTTTTTCTCTGAAAGTGTCCTCAGCATTTTACTTCTTTTAGCTCTTGTGATTAAAGGAACTGAATCTTTCATAGATATGGCAGCTGTATCTGGCCTTTCAGAAAAAGAAAAAACATGAAGGTAACTCAAGGGTAAACTATTTATAAAATCATAAGTGTTAATAAATTGCTCCTCAGACTCACCAGGAAAACCTACAATCACATCAGCCCCTATACATGCATTTGGAATATGTTCCCTGATTTTCATTATCCTCGACTTATATAGATTGGTCATGTATCTTCTTTTCATCTTTTTTAATATAAAATCACTCCCACTTTGCAATGGTATATGGAAGTGGGGAACAAAATTTCTGCTTGTAGAGATAAATTCTATAATTTCATTTTTAAGTAAATTAGGCTCAATCGATGAAATTCTTATTCTATTAATTTCATTTATTTCATCAAGAGCTTTTATTAAATCAAAAAAAGTATAGTCGTATTTTTTCAATCCTGAACTGTTCTTTCCATAGTCGCCTATATTTACTCCTGTTAAAACTATTTCCTTTACACCATTTGACGCAATTTTTTTAGCATTCTCAATTATATTGCTTAATTGATCACTTCTTGAAACACCTCTAGCTTTTGGAATAGTGCAGTATGTACACTTATAATCACAACCATCTTGAACTTTAAGGAAAGACCTTGTTCTATCATCCAATGAATAGCTACTTTCATAAGATTCAAACTGATCAATGTCACATGAGTAGATTTTACCACTGCCATTTTTTGAAAGGTCATCCAAATAATTAAATAATTTAAATTTTTCATTTGCACCAAGAACAAGATCAACTCCAGAAATAGAAATAATTTTATTGGGTTGTAACTGAGCATAACATCCAATAGCAATTATGTATGCATCATCGTTTAATTTTTGTGCAATATTAACTAATTTCTTAAATTTTTTATCTGCATTATCGGTGACTGAACAAGTATTTATCACATATACTTCTGCAAGTTGATCAAAAGAAACCTTTTGAAATTTATCAGTATCAAGTCCCCTAGAAATGGTTGCAGTTTCGGAAAAGTTAAGTTTACAACCCAAAGTGGCAAAGGCTATCCTTTTTTTCAAAGCAAGTTTTTAAAATTTTATATTTTTCTTCCTGTCAGATTAGATATTCGAAAAATGATTCTATTTCTTAAACTTGGAATACTTATTTTTAAATTTATCAATTCTACCTGCAGTATCTACAAGTTTTGATTTTCCTGTGTAATATGGATGAGATGTTCTAGAAATCTCAAGTTTTACTAGTGGGTATTTAGTTCCTTCAACCTCAATAGTTTCCTTTGATTCAGCAGTAGACTTAGTTATAAAAACATCATCGTTAGACATATCTTTAAAGGCAACTAGCTTATAATTTTCAGGATGTATATTAGGTCTCATCTTTATTTATTTTGAGTGCAAATTTAGTTTATTTTTGATAAAAAGGCAAAAAATTGATATAACTTAATTTATTATTTAAAAAAAACTATATTTATTATAAATATGATAAAATCTAAACTGCAAACTTCGACTTATGCATTAAATTTTGGAACACTCATAGGTATTGTAACTACTGTTTTCAATTTAATGCTTTTCTATCTAAACGCTCATTATCAAGGAGGAACCTTGGCTTCAATAGTTCCACTTTTAATATCAGTAGGACTAATAAATTATGGAATTTTTCAATTCAAAAAAGATAATGATGGATATGTTTCATTATCTGAGAGCTTGAGACTTGGAGTTGGTGCATCACTAATTGCTGGAATTATTGGAACTTTATATGGCTTATTATTAACTGAGTTTTTAGATCCTCAATTCATGGATAAAACATTCGATATAGCAAAACAAAAAATGTTAGAGGGTAACTCGGAACTTTCAATTGAAGATGCCAATAACGCGATAGAAGTTTCTAAGAATTTTGCAACAATTCCTATTAGAATTGCTGGAGGATTGTTAGCCTCATTATTTCTTGGTTTTTTTATTTCTTTAATTGGAGGCCTAGTATTGAAAAAGTCAAAACCTGAATAGCTTCAATTTTTGTAAATTTGACAAAAATTTTGATTTTGGATTTATCAATTATCATTCCTCTTTATAACGAAAAAGGATCTCTAATAGAATTAAATGATCGCATACATGTTAATTTCGAAAACACCAAATATACTTATGAGGTAATATATGTTGACGATGGAAGCAGTGACGATTCATGGGATATAATTTGTGATTTAGCTAGAAAATATGATAATATAGTAGGTATATCATTCGCAAAAAATTATGGTAAATCTCAAGCACTAAATGCTGGGTTTAAATACGCTAAAGGGGATTTAATTGCAACTTTAGATGCTGACTTACAAGATTCTCCCGATGAATTAGTCCCAATGATTGAAATGCTAAAAAAAGAAAAATTAGACATTGTATCAGGGTGGAAAAAAATAAGATATGATAATTTATTTTTAAAAAATCTACCTTCAAAACTTTTTAATTATAGTGCAAGAACAATCTCAGGTATTAAATTACATGATTTCAATTGCGGTATCAAAGTTTATAAAAAAAATGTAATTAAATCTATCAATGTAATAGGAGAAATGCATAGATATATTCCATTTTTAGCCTCTCAAGCTGGGTTTAAAAAAATTTCTGAAAAGGAAGTTAAACATCAGAAAAGAAAGTATGGAGTTACAAAGTTTGGATCTGAGAGATTTGTTAATGGTTTTCTTGATTTATTAACATTATGGTTTTTGAATAAATTTGGTAAACGACCTATGCATTTTTTTGGACTAATTGGAACTTTAATGTTTGTTGTAGGTCTAATTTTTACCATCTATTTAGGGATAGATAAAATATATTTTAACACTAATTCAAGATTAATCACTGATAGACCTCAGTTTTTCATAGCATTGACAACAATTATCATTGGAGTTCAATTCTTTATTTCTGGTTTTTTAGGGGAAATACTTTTAAGACAAAAAAGAAATAAAAATTATGTCATATCGAAATTCATACCAAGTGATTAATATTAATAAAAAAGCACGAATTTGGTGTAAATCACCATTCGATGAAGAAACCCAAAAAAATGTAAAAAAGTTATTTGATTCTCCTGATCTCTTGGAGGATGCTTTTTATAAAGATATTGAGTTTGGAACAGGTGGAATGAGAGGTCTTATGGGCGCTGGGACAAATAGAATAAATAAATACACCCTTGGAAAGGTCACCCAAGGACTTGCAATGTATTTAAAAAATAAATGTAAAAAAAATAAAATAAAAGTCGTTATTGCTTATGATTGTCGAAATAATAATAAGTTATTTTCAAAAATAGTTTCAAACGTTCTATCAGCAAACAATATTGAGGTTCTTTTATTTTCTTCGTTAAGAACAACACCTCAACTTTCATTCTCAGTTAGATATTTAAAAGCAAATTGCGGAATTGTTTTAACTGCTTCACACAACCCACCTGAGTATAATGGTTTTAAAGTTTATTGGAAAGATGGAGGACAAATAACACCTCCCCACGATAAAGAATTAATGATGATGATCAATTCGATTAAATTTGATCAAATTCTATTTAAGGCAAAGTATAATTATATAAAATATATAGATAAAAAAGTTGATAATGCATTTATTAGTACGTGTATTAGGCTTGCTAAACAAGATGATTGTAAGTCAAGAGACATTAGAATAGTCTACACACCTTTACATGGAACTTCAATAAAATCAATACCTCAAGTTTTAAACAAAGCTGGCTATAGTCTTTTAAAAATAATAAAAAGTCAATCTGAGCCAAATGGAAATTTTCCAACTGTTAAATCACCCAACCCTGAAGAACCTGAAGCCTTAGAGATGGCAATTGAAGAGGCTTATAAAATTGATGCAGACATTGTTATTGGAACAGACCCTGACTCTGACAGATTAGGTGTTTGCGTCAAAAATAAGAAAGGCAGATATGTAATTTTAAATGGTAATCAAATAATGTTAATCCTTTCTTATTTTTTATTAAACAAAAAAAAAGAAAAAGGTATTTTGAAAAGTAACGATTACATAGCTTCAACAATTGTCTCCTCTCCAGTAATTGAAAAAGTTGCACAAAATTTTGGAATTGAGTGTGTTTTAACTCTAACAGGTTTTAAATGGATTGGTAAAGAAATTGAAACTAGAAAAAAACAAGATTTTGTATTTGGAGGTGAAGAGAGTCTTGGATACCTAATTGGAAGCGATATAAGAGATAAAGATGCAGTATCCTCTGCACTAGCCATTTGCGAAATTACCTCAATTCTAAAGAATAAAGAACAAAGTTTATATGACTATATGATTGATTGTTATAAGATATTTAATCCATACAAAGAGAGATTAATTAGCTATAAAATTGAAGGCGTAAATGGTGAAAAAGATATAAAGAAATTGATGAGTGGATTTAGAGACAACCCTCCAAAGGAAATTAATAATCAAAAAGTTATTATGATTAATGATTACCTA
>MDTG01218177.1_pt1 | contig 11440 bp, 4 predicted proteins | sample 811421 | NCBI WGS metagenome assembly MDTG01 (sample SAMN05326645, study PRJNA326480) | marine metagenome | isolation source: seawater | place: Pacific Ocean: South East | collected 2011
ACCATCAATATCTAAACCAATTCCATCTGTTTCAGAACTTGTTAGATATTGTATTCTTCTTGTTGCTTTAGCCGCACCTTTCTGCACTTCTAAAATAGCAATAGGAATATCACCTGCTGTTAAATCTGCAACTCTATCAACACCTCCCGCATGTCTAATTTTAACCACATTAGAACTATTAACGACAATTACAGAATAGCGATTTTGTCCAGAAGTATCAGAACTGCCTTCTTGAAATTGCACATCAGTTTCAGTGCCGCTTGTAACTTCAGTAATTGTTGCTTCAGTCGTAGCACTTTGCAATGTTCCGTTTCTAACTACCTTACCTGTTCTAACAGTAATTACGCTGACTCCTGTACCGTCATTCATTTGCATATTGAAGTTTTTAGAACCCGTACCAACTGCCGCAGTTAGCACCGCATAGCCTGTTGTAGCCATAGCGTTTAATGCCTTAATTAAACCCGAATGGGGGAAATCCACACCATCAACAGGTTGCCCTGCTGAACCATTATGTGTACTATTATCTCCCATTTTTGTTATATATCCACTGTTAATATATTCGTTATCTGCCATATTACTCCACCTCGACTTCTATAAAAAATTCGACTTCTTCGCTTGTACTGAAAGGGCCGATTGCATCAAAAGGTATTCTTAGAAGTAAATTACCCGAAGAATCTTCTAAACTAATTTCTCTCAATGTGCGACCCGTTATTGATGATTCAGAACCTTGTACGGTTACTTTCCATTGGACAGTATTTTCTGCTGACTTTACTCCTACTGCCGAAACATTACTGCTTAACAAAGGAACATCTAATTCCGTTTGTGAAGGAGAAGTAGCGTTTCCACCAGAACCGACATTAGCCTCATTAAATGTACTAACTAAGTAACTTGCTATTAGAGATTTTCCTTTATCCGTTATCATAATGCTTCCTCAATTAAGTCTGTATATGTCACCGACTGACCGCCTGTGAATCCCATTGGAGTGGTCGAAGTATTTAACACTGAACCGAAACCAAGTGTGGCCCCTCCCGTAGCAAGGCGTTTTCTTATCTTAATTCTTATTTCTTTCACCTTTGTACTTTCAAAGTGGTCTGTTGATTTAGAAGGTTCTTTGAATACTCTTGGTCTTGTTAATCCCGATATTTTTACTCCCTCTAATAATAATTCAGTAAATCTATCTGCAATATTTTTATCGTTTCTTCCTAATTTTAATTTAGAGAACCCATCTAAATTATGTTCTATTTCTATAATTAGGTATCTTTCTCTTTCAATATTTTGCGTAGGGAAAGATATTTCTATTTCATCAGCAGGTCGCAAAGTGAATAGATTATCCCCTCTTACTTCTATATCAATCAGCCTACCTATATCATTATGTGAAGATAATAGTTTATTTGCTCTTGCATCTGCATCTTTTTGTGTGTAAATATTTTCATCAGTTATTTCTAAAGTTTTTCTATTTCCTGTTTCTTTTATATTTCTAACATTTTTTCTATGGGATTTTACATTTCTTCCATAAATAATAACTTCATTATATTGGTCGAATAGTTTTCCTGATGTTGAAATGCTTCTTACGCTGTATGTATCATCCCTTTCAGAAATAAAAACCTTTGGCTTATTTAATGAAGAATCTGCATCTCGCAATAGGAATTTTTTATCATATAATACTCTTCTATTTTTCTTATCTAATATATAATTAGAAGCAGTTAATAGACTAACTCCTTTATATTCGGGTGATAAAAACACAGGATATTCCGTAGTATCTTGTTTTGTAAATTCTAGTCCTTCATCCTCAAATAAATCATTTAATAAATCATCTGATTCAAAACAAACATTGACTCCGCAACCAATAGTAGCATCTGTATAATTTCCTTTTATTACCTTTGGTACTGTTATATCAAAAGTTTCTCCTATTGATACCGCACCTATCATATTTCCAATTTTAGAAAACTCAAATTCATGCACATTCAAATCAGAAATATATGATACTTGCATTTGTGATAATAAATTAGATGTCCCGTCAGTTAATCCAACAGGAATATTATCGTTGTTTTCTAACAATTTACTTGAGCCAAAGCAATCTGAAGGATTTCTATAAACTAAATGAGTACCCGACCCTTTGTTACTTGGGTCGGCTATAATATACATAGAAGATACTCCTTCACCAAACCCTGTTTCTGAATACAGTTTGTTAGAAGTATTTGTTGGGTCGCCTAATCTTACTTCTCCTGTAAATTGCTCATGTCTGGCATTGTGTAATTTGAAAGACTTAGTAGGCTCATAGCAACTATTGGTATATGCTTTTTTAGTATATTCGGGAGTCAGAGTATTTATTTTTATTTTTTTAGGACTAAAATCATAGAATGTATTTTCTGCTGTTCTCATTATTTTATATACTTTACCAATAGTGCCTGCGTTATCAATTACTATCTGATGTTTAGTACAGTCAGCAGTACGCTTAATTGTATGAGAAATAACATAGTGAATATAACTTGGAATAGTTTCGTGTAATCCTTTAAGTGTTTTATTAATGTTAGCCGCACCCGTAGCGTCACTTGTGTAATATGCTTCAGTAGTCGCAGAGGCCACCACATCTGGAGTTTCAGAATAGCCTCCATGCGTACTTCGACCGTATTGTTTTCCATGATGGCTAACTAAATAACAGCCCGTTAGATTAGGTGCATAGTTTAACCACGCATTATTATTTTGCGTTGCTGAACTATCTCCATCAATGTCTTTTACAGTGAATTCATATAATTTAGTATTTGTTGAACCTACACCAACAACTGCTTGAGAGGCACTATAACAGTTAGAACCTGCTTTATTTACAAATTTCAAATAAGGCTTAAACAACATATATGCCCCATCAGCGATATATGGGGAACTGCCATCGGTGCTTTCCTTTCCTTCACTTTCATAAAAACCAAACCCTTGTCTTGATTTAGTTTCTATCATAACTTTATGTGGTGCGTATGAGGGGCCACCCATGCTCTGTAATAATGGCACTGCATTTTCTATTTCTGATGAAACCATACCAGCATCAATATTACTTTGTCCTCCATCTTCAATATCGAACCTATCTAAAAACACTGCTAAAGTATCTGCATATAATTTTTTGAGATGGTTTTCTCTATTGTTTATGCTTTTAATGACTTCTGAAATTTGCATATTTCCTTCAGTATGAACTAATGATTCATCAAGGACAAGGCTAAATTTTAATTCTCTATTTGCTGATGAATAATCATTAAACTTTTCATCAAAGTAACAATATTCCATAATTAAATAATCTTGTCCGTATGTTTGGCCAGCCGCAGTTTTACCTAAGTATTGGCCAGAAGTTAGCCAAATATGATATTGAAGATTATTGGTTAATGCTGATGTAGCAGAATCAACTAATAAACAATAAGGGTGTTCTCCCGAATAAGGTTCATTTCTTAATCTATATCCAACATAATTTCCAGCAGGGGGAGTATCATATTGGAATGTGGCGGTATCAAAACCAATTAGTTTATTTGCATCACGCCCTTTAATTGAATAATATGTACCTGTCCAAGCAAAATTATCATTATTAGGATTAGAAAGCCAATCTGGGTATTGAGTACCCGTATGGGTGGCTAATAATGAAATCTTAACTCCCCTTAATGTGTTTGTTCCAATTGGCCCATAATCAGTTAAAGCAGTTTTGAAATTTCTTTGTTCACCAGAACTCTCTCCGCTATGGTCTTGGAAATCTAATTCATCACGGTCTGAACTATCAATAATGATAGCAGGTCTTGAATTATTTGAGGAAACAACTTGATGTGTGGTAATTATACGAACACCGGATAATGTTGTTTTTGTAGTTTCTGAAGCGGAAAAAGTTGGAGGCAAAGCAATACTCGCCGTTCTTTTCTCTGAAGCCAAATTATCAATTAAACTAAAATGGTTATCACCGCTATTGTCCGGCAAATACAAGTCATGGTAAGCATCATCATTATCTTCTGCATATCCATCCATAGTACCTGTTCTTCCCGCTTCATTATTCATAACTGCGCCTTTTAACATATGAATTGCGCCTTCTTTTGGCATAGATGTGAAAGTATCTTTTGAATCGTGTCCTCTAACATACAAATCTTCGTAGGAATCTGTATCAATACACACAGCAAATATTGGAACTCCATCTGTTAGAGCGCAATTATCGTGAACATGGGGGCCGGTTAAACCATATTGTGCGCTAAATACAATGATTTGCGCCCATGATTGAGCCGCACCGTAACCAATATAATTTCCTTGAGCAGTAAAGAAAAGATAGTTTTTAGTATTCTCTAAATTATCGGGTGCGCCAGATAACAATATTCTATTTGCGCCAGCAGAAGTGTTGCTACTAATAGTTAGATTATTTCCTCCCGAATCTTTTAGCCTAAATAAATGACCCATTCTATTAGTAACATCTAATTGCAGTGTTTTATCCTTATTAGGTAAATTTTCAGCATCCACAGAATTAAAGTGCCAATCTAATGTCATTTCCACTAAACGCAACATACTAAATTTCTTCAAAGAATTAATGGTTGGTGCTGTTGCTATTGTTATTATGGGGTTATTATCATCATTATCAGAAATTGAGGAACCTCCGCCCAAATAGGTAGTATGAGAATTAGATACATTAGAAGGAGTCCCTTTATTTTTTAACATAATACTAAAGTCTGTTAAATCTCTTGAGCCAAAGTATAGGCTTGTTTTTCTTAAATCTGATTCTGGTAGTAAATCAGAAGTAGTGAATAAGAAATGTCGAGAAACTTTAGCATCCATTTGCCTTAGTGTTCTTTCCCATTTTCGCCCTATATTAGTCAAAAAAACATGAGGGAGTCCAGCAATAGGGTATCTTACTCTTACGGTAGCATCATTCCCTGTTATATAATAATCAAAGAAATTTGTGCCTCTTGACGGTTTATTTCCTCTTCTTTCATAAAACCCTTGCATCTCTCTTATTGTACTAAATGAAGAATCATCTTGATGTGTTTGAGTAATTGTTGGTGTATTACTTGTATAAGATGGCCTAAATCTATGCGCCTTAGCATAGTAGTTAGTTTGACTAAGATTATCATAGTATGCAGTTTCTATAGGGAACTCATCAATTGCTGAATAATTGCCTTCTTCTAAATCAACAAACCTATAATATGGTGAACCGTATCTTTTAATATAGTTAGTAGTAATAGTGGAATCTGAAGCGTCATGTATGTTAATATTGAATGGTAATAGGCCTTTAGTGTTACTAACATAAGGGCTGGCTAACTGAAGTAGGGCCGCAGGGCGATTAATAAAATACATATCAGTAGTGTTCTTTTGAGTTAATTTGTAAATGTTATCTCCATTACTTGCGGTTCCGTCTCTATCTAATCTAATTTCATTATAATCATAATGGCTGCCTCCACCGTTTGAGCCTGCTTCTGCACGAACAAAGTATCCTTGAAATGTAAATACCCCACTATCTTCTGTAAATACAGGGTCACCTCTTTCAAAATGAGTATTAATTGCAGCAGAAGAAGTCCTAATTCCTTTGTTTGTTGATAAACTAAAAACATCCATTGTTGTATCTGTTAATGTCATTAAATCACTATCATAGGTGTCGTTTCTATCGACTCTCCCTAAATATAATCCTATTCTTGGTGCAAGAGTAATGGTAGTAACATCATCTTCCCCTTTAGTATTTAATACTATAAAATCACTTAAACCGTTAACTACATCATAACTAAAGTAATTACCGGAAACATCATCTTTTAGTTTTGCTTGGAAGGCTCTATCGTTTTTGATATTACCTATAGAATCTAAATTATATCCTATTGCTTCAGCATTTGTATTTTCTGAAGTCCCTGCTAAGAAAAACTCTTTATTTCCTGTTGTGGTATAGACAGGCGGAGTAGCAGTGGTTCTGCTTGATACCGAAACACCACTTGTAAAATATATTCCCTTATCTGATGCACCTTCTAATGAACTAACTGTATCTGAATTTACAGCACTTGCACTAAGAGCCTTTTTGAAAGTATAGTGTTTATTAGATGACCCAACAAAAATTTGTTCAGATGCAGAAGCAGTAGCACAAGAACCAAACTCTATCGTAACATTGGCTTGGTCTGCGCCAGACGAAACAATTCCTATAAAATCACCATTAGCATTGTATAAAGTGTCTCCTACATTCAATCCTGCAATTGCAGTATTAAAAACAACTGAAGTATCGTTTAGAACAAGATTAGAATGAAATGTAGCATTTGCGCCTCCACTTGTTTTACCAGCAGATACATTAGACAAAGGCGACATGGATGAATGAATCAAATCAGAAGTAAATAGAGTATTTTTGTTTATAGCAGGGTTAATCAGTTTAGAAAAATCATTACGACCAGCAATTTCAACAACAGGTTGACCCATTTCAGTATCTTCTGTCATTTCTTCTATTTTACCCTCAAAGATTTCTAAATCAACAGTAAAATTACCGAAGTTATAATCAATGCTTGTCTTAGAATTGGCTTCGGCTCTATAATGTGTTCTTTCTGGTTCTAATCTAAAATACTGATGTGTTTTATCTCCAAAAGAAACTCGTATTTCTTTTTCAGTATAATTATTTCCCGCTAAAGTAACTATGGCATTATTAAATCTTGATTCAGTATAAGAGCCTAATGTGATGTTATTTATCTTGTAGGTTAAACTGTCTATGTCTAAAGGATGGTCTGTTAATGCGCTTAATCCTGTATAGGTAACATCAGTATCTAATTCTAAAGTAGTCATTAGTGTTCTTGTTTTGGGCGACCACATTCTTCTGTAAATTTTATCTCCTACACTAAATGGTGCAGAGCCACGATTTGTAAAAGTGGATTCGGTTTCTAATCTCCAATAAGATTGGCACACAACAGTATGTAATGAAGAAGAAGGCGCACTTATGGTGCTAATAAAACCAATATAATCACCAATCATAACTTCTTCATGTTGTCCCCAAAGCGTTCTTGCATCATAATCTGCTTCTGTCTTAAATTTGAGATTCGTACTGCCACTTGTGATTGAATCTAATGTTAATTTTGTTTCAAACCAGCCTGTCAATTGGCCTTCGCTAATTTTTTCTTTTAGAACATATGTATCATTTAGATTATTTTTTGAAGTAAAGGTTCTGTTCCCATCAACTATTTTAGATTCAGCAAAACTCGCTCTATCTTTTACTGAAGAGAATGCTCTTGAACTAAACATATCCATTATTTTATTCAATACTTTAGGAGATTCTTCATAGTGTAAATAGGTATAAGGGCCATCTAAAGATACAGAAGTAGCATTATCGTTAGAATCTCTTCGTGCATTAGGAAAATACCCATCATAAGCATCAAAGGCAGTACCAGCAGTATAAGCCCCTCTATCATCATAAAAATGAGTAGCGGAACCCGAAGTCGTAGGATTATCCATTTTTCTTTTATTGTCTATTAATGTAGTGGATAATGTGAATTTACTGTTATCTATTATTTTTAGGTGAGCATCTTGAACAGTAACAAATACAACTATTGTGTCACTTAGAGTAATTGCTGAATTATCTGTACTATAATTATAACATAGTTTGTATTTGGTACTATGGTCTAACTCATTCTTTTTGTTGAGTCTATCATTATAGAAAAACCAAAGTGGCCTTCCCACAATTAGATTAGTTAAATGCGTAGTATCGGTAGTAGTAACTAATGCGCCAGCAGAAATAGCAACCACCGAAGTATCTGTTACTGCTGGCCCTTTGAATACAATAAACTTAGTACCTTTTGGTATTTCACTACCTAATTTGGGAGTAAATTCTAAAGCATCTCCTTCGACATCATCTGTAACTTCAGCAGTAATTTTAGCAAAATGATGTTGTTTATTGTCATCAGCAAATAAAAGAATAAAATAATCATGCGTTGTTAAATTAATAGAATTATATTGTTGCCCTGTTTGAGTTTCATTAAAAAATGTCTTTACTCGATAGCCGGGAGTTTTTGCTAAATTTTCACCATAAGAATTATATGCGCCCGTTGTTTCTTTAACCATAGTAGTGGGTGTACTATCATCAATTCTTATTTCTGCACATATATATTTATTAGCCGCAGAAGCAGTATTTTTGATAGAAGGATTTGTAGGACAATCAAAATTAACATTGTGTCCCGCATTATTCCAAGTCGTGTTAATCGCAGTGCTTTTATGGACACCTGTTTTACGAACAAATACTGCCATTACATATCCACCTCTTCAAATGTCAAAAACAATAGTGTTTTGTCGTGATAAGGATAAAGTGACTTTCCATTAAAAGCAGAATAAATATGCGTAGTTATGCTTAATTCGTGAAAGACTCCATAAAATTGACTATTAGTATATCCTATGTGGTCTGGGATTGAAGAGGCTGTAGCGTGTGTATTTGTTCCGTTTGCACCTAAATATAAATCTTCAGCCGCTAATTGAAAATCATTATCATCTTCATTATGAGTAACCGTTTTAGCGGTCTTGCCATCAAATAGAATACTTAGTTTTCGAGTAGCATTATCAAATGATACTCCTATATGATAAGAATTATTTACATAATTTGCTTCTTTTGGTGCTTTTTGATAAATTATTTCTGAATTCAAAGACGAAGAGGGAGTGCCGCTAAGATATACAGTAGTGGTACTAGATGATGGCCAACCAGAACCAAAAGCAACTGTACCAATTGATTTGAAATCGAATCCATCACGAATAAATAATTCTTGGCCTAAATGATATTTGTTAGATGCGGGGTTTGTTCCCGATGTAAAGGATGCGCCGCCTCCATGTGCGCTACCGCCCAATGTTTCTATTTTAGTATGAGTTAATCTTCCTTGTCGGTCAAATCCCCCTGTTAGAATATCAGCAGTATAGGTGGATGGCTGAATATGGTCGGGAAAAATTAAGGTGTCGCTAACTAATGTAGTAGTCGTGCTACCCGTAGTTAATTGTACTTCTAACTTATATGATGCGGGATTATTAGTATTAACCGTATGATATGTGCTATGTAATACATCATTAGTAGTATTACATAAATATATTTTCAAATTAGTGCTATAAAATATAGCCATCTTATGATTTGCTCTAATAACCGCTTGAGTAGCGTGGGTTCTCGGTAAATGCTTATCGGAGTAGTGGCCAGAAGTAGTGGTATATGGTGAAGAATGTTCTCCATCGGGAAATGTCTTTTTTGAATCGGTAACTGTTGTTGCTGATGTTCCGGTAGTATGATTACCACTGCCATTAACATCATATGGAGTAATTATTGCATCAAAACAAAATGAACCATTATGCCCCCAAATACCATAAGGTATATCATTTGAAGTATCTGCATCTGAGCCAATGTCCGGTATGTTGTCTTGATAATCTATTTTAATACAACCGTTACACATTACAGGGAAAACCAATCCTTTTTTATTTCCTACTGATAATGTCTGCATAATAATCACACCGTCATAGCCACTATAAATTCTAATTGAAAACTTATTGCCATAGGTTCCTCAGCGTTAAAATCACAACTAAATGATTGAACAAACCCATTTAATCCTGTATCAGTAGCACTATCTGGAAAATCTGATAAAGCAAGTGTAGCCCCTTCGTTATCCAAAGTATCGTTAAATCCTCTTGCGGCATAAGTGAAAGGAATCAAACTTTTACTTTCGTCTGAATTACGGTATTGGTATCTGCTATCCACCTTTGAATCTATTAATATAATCAATTCATTCATATTCTGCATTTGCTGTAATGCGGTTCCATCTGTATTTGAGTGAATTAATTGAGCAATTTCTTCCTTTGTCATATCAATAGTTATTGTATCATTAACGATTGGGGGTTTTAATGCAGAAGGGTCACTGAAAGATGATGAAGAAGGCCTATCCACTGATTTATCAAAATTCTTAGGACTCATACTATTAAATCTTCTTATGATTGTAGTATCAGTAATAACCCCCGTAACACTAATTGACTTAGATGCCATACCCATATTAAAAGCCACTGTTCGGGATTCACCACTAAACATTCCAGAAAAAGGAACATCAAAAGAAGGAATTGTTTTCGTAGTGCTAACTGATATTGTTTCTGCTTTAAGTGGAATAGTATTCACTTGAACATCGTTATCTTTGGCTGCGCCAAGACGCAAAAATACATAATGTGTTCCATCGGGAGAAGCCATTTAATCACCTTAACTATAACTTGAAGAAGTACCTCTATTTACTTCTCTATTAATCATCTTTCCAATTTGAGCCGCAATTCTTCTCATTTCTTTATCACTTGTATCTTTTGCATTAATAGTGATATTGTAATTATTTACGGTTCCTCCACCTGCGGATTTAGCAATTCTTTTGCTATCTGTATTATTATATACTCTTGTTCCTCTTGGCAAAGCCGCAATTTCTGGGCCTTTTTCTCCAACTATTTGTATCGGTTTATTTACTACTCCGCCTGTTTGATAGAATCCTAATAATTTTCCAAGGGAATAAATCATTAGTCCAACAATTAGTGCAGGGAATACTGACATTTGGAACCAAAATGTTGCTATGAAAAAGGCCACTGCGGCTAAAATCACTCCAACCTTTTTCTGCCATTTAAGGCTGGTATTCATAAAGAATTCTTTTCCTCGGTTGTATATTGCAAGTGCTAATTTACCAAGACTTACCACTGCTAATGGAATAATAACTCCAATAAAGCCAATTGCCGTTTGTAAAAGCCCCACGGATATTTTGACTATTGCGCCCACGGCTTCGTCAAAACTGCCTCCGTCAAATACTGCCGACCATAGCGCCTGTGCGCCCTCCCAAATTTCATTTAATCCGTCAAAAAAGAAATCAAAGACAGGCATAAGAGTATCTCTCATTCCTTCAAAGGCTGACATAAAGGTTGGGCCAATTACTTTGACAATAGCAACAATTCCCAATGCTAACAACATAAAGCCAAATGTCATTTTTATTGCGAAACTCAAGAAGGTTTTTAACATTGACCCAAGACCTAAAAAGAACTTTTGGGCTTTCTTTGCCTTTCTATAATACGGATGATTCGCAAGCATAGTTTCTTCTAATTCTTGCTTTCTATCAAGTGCGCCCTCTAAACTTTCTGCTAATTGCTCTTCGCTCAAAACACCATAATCTGTTACGGAATTAGGGTTGCCTTTACCATCATCAAAAGAGAACGCTGCTGAAGCAGGGCCACCTGCCGCCTTACTTGCTTCAGCCGCTTTTAATGCTTCAGCCATTTGTTCAATATACAGTACTTGTAATTCTGATGCCTCAGTTAATTGTTTGAAACCTTCACGGCTGGCTTTTGCGCCTTTACCGAACATAAGACTTTGACCTGTGGCCGCATAAGTCGAACCAGCACCAAAGATTTTTGCGCCTCTTTCCTGTGCCATTCTTGCTCTCTTTTTTCTTCCACCTGTTAGGAAATCACCTGCTTCATGCCCGCCAGCAAATCGAGC
>MDTG01273803.1_pt1 | contig 11440 bp, 10 predicted proteins | sample 811421 | NCBI WGS metagenome assembly MDTG01 (sample SAMN05326645, study PRJNA326480) | marine metagenome | isolation source: seawater | place: Pacific Ocean: South East | collected 2011
AAACCTTTAAATAATTTTTTTTTACGAAAAATGTATAGTCACCAATTTTATTATATTAAATTTATTTATTACAAATTAAAAAAAAATGATCGAAAAATTTTAAAATATTTAAAGTATTTTAAATTAGACAAAATTGGGAACCCAGGTTACTGTATTATCGATGGTTTAAAGGTAAACGAGAGATTTATAAGACATTGCCATTTTTTTTCACTATTTACGAAAGTTTACAACTCAAAGAAAATTAAATTTGTTACAGATATAGGTGGTGGTTATGGATCTTTTGCAAGATTAATTCATAAAAAATATAAAAATCTTAAAATAATAATAATTGATCTACCGGAGCAACTAATAACTGCAAAGTACTATCTAGAAAATAATTTTCCAAGTTCGAAAATTGCAAACATAAGAGATATTTATAAAATTAAGAAAATAAATGAAACCTTTTTAGCTAAATATAATGTAATATTAGTTCCTCATTCTCAATATGATAAAATAAAAATTAATTTAAAAAAAAATTTAATTATAAATTTTAACTCTTTCGGAGAAATAGACAAAAAAAGTTTTGAGAAGTATATGGGCTCTAAACTTCTTAAAAATTCTAGATATTTATTTAGTGTTAATAGGTTAGATTCATTTCCAACATATAAAAATAATATATCTTTTTTAAATTATAATTTTGATAAATATTCTTATTTACATAGGAAAATTTCACCTGTATGGGACTTTTATTTTATCAAAAAATTCTATCTTTTTACAACAAAAAAAATGTTTTCATCAAGATGTTTAGAGTTTATTGGTGAAAATAAAATTTATAAATAGTTACATGTTTAAATCTAAATTAAAAAATATTTTAAATAAACTTGGCTTAGAAGTCAGAATAAAGCCCAAATTTGGTAAAGTGATTAATTTTGATGATATCTATAAAATTAAAATTCAAAAAGCTAATGCAATAATTTTAGATGTAGGTGCAAACAGAGGTCAGTCAATAGAAAGATTTACAAAAGTTTTTAATGATCCTGTTATCCATGCATTTGAACCAAATATCGAAGAATATAACTATTTAATTAAAAAATTTAAATCTAATAAAAATATATATTTAAATAATTTAGGAGTTAGTGAAAAAAGCGAAATAATAGAGCTAAATGTTACTGTTAATAGCGGTAATTCTAGTTTTTATAAAATAAATAAAAATACAGAGTGGATTAAAATTAGAAGCAAACAGTTTAATACTAATCAAGATAACTTTGTTAAGAATATACAAAAAGCTGATTGTGAAACATTAGATCAATATTGTTCTAAAAACAAAATTGAGGAAATTAATCTTCTTAAAATAGATACACAGGGATATGAAGATAAAGTGCTTTCCGGAGCATCAAATTTAATTAAAAATAAAAATATTGAGTTTATAGAACTTGAAATTATGCTTGATGATGTTTATGAAAAAACTATGTCATTTTATGAAGTAGAAAAAAAACTTCTAAACAATTATAAATTATATGGAGTTGACTATCAGGGATTTAAGAATTTATCAGAAGGATATATGTTTGCTCTAGATGTCCTTTATGTAAGAAAATAAATGTTTAAGTATTACACAAGATTTTTATATTATAAATTAATAAATTTTTTTATTTTTTTTAATTTTGGAAGAAAAAATTTTCATTCTTATAATGTAATTTTTACGAATTACGAAAATTTATTTAATAATTTATGTATAAAATATGGAACAGATAAGGGTTTTAAAATTTTTCAAAAAACAAAATTTCTAGGTAAAAATCCTCAGAATATAAATTATTGCTACCCACACATTTATAGTAAATTTTATAATGATTACTTCATTTCTTTTAGAAAAAAAATAAAGTTTGTTTTTGAATGTGGTATTGGAGATAAAACATCGCTAAGAAAATTTTCTCCAGGAGCTTCTTTAAAAGTTTGGAAAGATTTTTTTCCAAACGCAAAAATATATGGTGCTGATATTAACAAAAACCTTTTATTTAGTGAGAAGAGGATAAGAACGTATTTTGTAGACCAAAATAATAAAAGCTCAATTAAAAAAATGTGGAAAAAAATAAATCAAAAGTTTGATGTAATTATAGATGACGGTTTACATAATTTTAATTCAAATATAAGCTTTTTTAAAATGTCATTCAAATATTTAAAAAAAGGTGGTGTATATTTTATAGAAGATGTTCAATTAAAAAATATGAATAAGTATAAAGAGTATTTTAATAATAAAAAAATTTTATTTGAAATAATTTATTTTGAAAATTTAAATTATTCAAATCACTGTATTATTAAAGTAATTAAATAATTTTATTATTTCTTTTTTACTTTTTTTCTGAAAATAATTTAAACTATAATTTTTAACTTTATTTAAATGTATGTTTTTTTTTAATTCACTTATCTTCAATATTTTTTGAAGGTCATTTGGTGATTTAATAAAAAACTTTTTATTAATTTCAAAAAATGGATCAATGTTAAAACCGTTATTTTCAATATAAATAGGTAATAATCCTTTTAAAGTACCAGATATACATAAAGAAGACGATCTATAAAGAATATAAGAGCAATCAAAAAAATCTTTTTCTAATTTGTTATTTGATAACTTCAAATTTTTATGCTCTTTTATTTCTTTTTTTATAAAATTAATTATTTTTTGTGATTTTGACATTGGATGCAATCTAAGAACAAAATTAAATTTAGGATACATTTTAGCTAATTCTATTCCTTTTTTTAAAAATTCGTATACTTCACTTAAAGGTGCTTCAGGAACCAACAAAAAATTAAAATTTTTATAGTTTTTTTTTGGATAGGACTTCTCAATATATTTATACGAACCAAAATTAACTAATTTAATTTTTTTTTTAATTACTTTATTTAAATAACCATAAGTTGATAATCCACTTGCGAGTACAAAATCGGGGTTAAAGTTTTTCTTTAATACAGAATTACTTGAAAATTGATTTTTAGAAAATGTGGAAAATTGATACCCAGCAGTTAATATTTTGGTATCGAGTTTTTTTAACTTATTTATTAAAATACGTTCCCAAGCGTGATTTTCAAATGGAAATATAACTATCTTAGGATTATACATTTTAACTAAAGAAACAATTTGGTACGATAATCTTAAATTTGAAATTATTGGAGTAAGATATTTAAATTTAATAACAAATTTTAAAAAATTAATGCTCTCTTTTTTTTTAATAGTTTTTTGGAGTTTTATTAATGATCTATAACTAGAAATTATACCAAACATAAATGAAATCTCTTTTATAAAAGAAATAGACTTAGACAAAATAATCGAGGGCTCTTTAAAATTTAATTTTTTTTTAAAAAAGTTTTTTTTTGTAAAATTTTTATATATTGTGAGTGTTTTTATACTTTCTGAGTTTAAGTATTCTGATAATTCACCAAAGATATAATCATTTTTTAATTGAGTTTCTGAAATTATATTTGAAATTAAAAAAACGTCGTAATTTTTATAAACAACATTTTTTTTTATGTTGTTTTTTTTGATAGAAAATAAAATACTAAAGTATTTTACAAATTTAGTAAAATAACTCTCGTAAGTTTGAATATTATTTTTTGTAGTTAAATATTCCAAAAATGGTTTTAAGTATTCATTATGCCCTTTTTGAATATAAAAAATAGGTAGACCATAAATATATTCATCTGAATTTTTATTTTTTAAAATGTCTTTTAAAGTTCTTTGGATTGAATTTAGTTTTTTAATCAATTTTCTATTTTATTAGATCTTCAAATTTTTTTATTTTACTTACTTTTTTAATAATTTTCTTCTCATAACCATATTTTGCCAAAATAAAATCAATTTTTGCATTTTTAGCAGCAATGAAATCAACCTTCATATCTCCAACATAAACACAATCTTTTTTATTAAGTTTAAATTTTTTAATCACTTTTAGTAATTGATCTGGATAAGGTTTTCCCCTTTTTCCTTTTTCTGGACACGAGATAATATCAAATTTTAATTTGAATCTTTTTAAAAAAAAAAGAGTTCTTTTTTTTTCTTTTGATGTAACAACTGCAATTTTAGATTTTAATCTTAATTGATTTAAAACGCTTTTAATTTTTGGATATAATTTAATTTTATTAATATATTTTTTTGATTTTAGAGAATATGTTTTTGCTATATTTTGTCTATCACTGTTAATATTTAACTGTTTCAATATTTTAATAAATGGAGTTCCAATTAAAGCAAAATAATCAATAAACTTAGGTTTTAAATTGTGCTTTATTCTTACATCTTTCCATGATGCCTCCATATTAGATTTCGTATTTAAAATTACACCATCTAGATCAAAAATATATAATTTATATTTTTTCATTAATTTAAATAATTGAGTAAAGAGAAATAATTTGGTTTATCAAAATATTGCTTAGTAAATGCTGTATTAATCTGATTTCTCATCATAATTTTTTTATTAAAAAATATTTTTTTTAAATCATCTATTTTTTGAACATAAAATTTATTTTTAAGCATGTATAAAGGATCTATATTCAATTCATTTATAAAGTTTAAATAAATTATAATTTTATTTAAAGACAAAGCCTGTATAGCTGCTGCAGATCCTCGGTATATTACATATTTACTTTTTTCAAGATCCTTATCAAAAGAATTCTTTGAAATAATTAAATTTTTTGGAATAATTAACTTATTTTTAATATATTCTTTTAGAAACAATTTTTTATTTACCATTGGATGAAACCTAAATATAAATTTCTTATGTTTAAATTTATTTGCAGCCTTGATAGTAAATTCAATCATTTTTATAGTCTCTGAATTAAATCCTTCAGGTAAAACCAAAACACAGTCTGAATTTTTAACCAATTTTTTTTTATGAACAAATTTATTTGATCCTATGTTTATACATTTTATTTTTGATTTGTAATTTTTTAAGAATAATTTTTTTGAGTAATTACCACTTGTAAGAATAAAGTCTGGATTAAACATGTTTCCTATATTTAGATATATTGAGGAACTATATCTTGTAAGTATAGAAAATTGATATGCAAAAATCTTTAAATTTGGAAATTTTTTTTTTATTTGACTAATTATTAATTTTTCCCAAGCGTGACCTTCGTAAGTTAGAAAAAAATATTTGGGATTATAAGTTTTAATTATATTCTCAATCTGTATTAATAATTTTAAATTATTATAAGAACTACCTGCAAACTTAAATATTTTTTTATTTGACAAAAAATATTTTACATTTTTGTCAATATTCTTTAACTTAACAAGTTCGATATATAAAATTAATACATTTAATATTAATTTAATTTCATCAAAAAAATTAAGAGATTTTGATAATAGAATCTTGTCTTTTAAATATTTTTTATTATTTTTGTAAATTATAGAACTATTTTTATTTGTTAAATTTCTTAATATATTAATTGTGCTAAAATTATTTTTTTGTAAAAATTTTGGTAGTTTACCAAAATAAAAGTCTTCCTTAGCTCTCAAATGTTTTTCATTTATAAGGTGCGTTAAGAACAGAGAATTTTTTTTTTTTTGAAAGTCATTTTTGGATAAATTATATGTATAGTATTTTTGTATTTCTGAATAATAGTCTTTAATTAAACCTATAATTCTATAAAAGAAATTTTTATTATCTACCATTTTATCAAACTTTTCTTCATCAGGATAATATTCCTGCATAAGCACTGGATGTGGTCTCATTAAATATAACTGACGTATAGCTAAAATATTTTTTGAATTTTTATACTTTAATAAAATTTTTTTTGATATAGCACACAATTTAATGAATTTTTTTATTTTCAATTTATTTTTTTTCTTTTTTTAAATCTTTTTTAGAATTTATTGAATTTAAAATATTTTTTATTACCATTGATTTAATACTAATTCCATTATCTAAAAGTTTAAACTGCTCGACTTTCATTTTTAATTCTCTCTCAGATGACTGAAATTTATGATAATTTAACAATACATCTTTTTTAAATGCAAATAATCCAACACATTTAAAATCATAATTATTTATATATGGTCTACAAAAATCAATAATTTCTTTTTTTTTGTTTAATTTACACTTTACAACATTTTTATCTTCTTTATCCTCTCTCTTAATATTAGTTAATAAATGCCAACAATTATTATTTTTATTTTTTTTTACGTATTTGATGAACTTATAAATTTGCTTTTCGGTTAAATATAATTCGTCTCCAAACAAAATATATACAATTTCAGGACTTTTTTTATTTATAACCTCCGAAATTCGGCTCATTCCACTTATGTGTTTTTTTTTCGATTTTATATTAAGATAATTTTTTTTTTTAGCATGAGCTATTATTTCTTTATCGCCCGAAACTATCACTGGATTAAAATTAATTTTTAATACTTTTTTTGCTATTATTTCGAGCATTGTATTTCCCTCAAATTTCTTAAGTAATTTTCCTGGAAATCTTTTAGATCTAAATCTTGCTGGAATAAATATTGTATTTTTCCTCATTTAGTTATTATTTAAATTAAATTGCAGATTTATCCATTGTGTAAGTTTGATCTTATCTTTAATAACTTCAACATCACATCTTGAGGGATCATCAACATTAATTTGATTTATAGGATCATAATAAATTGAGTTTTTATTCATAAATTTTGCTGCAACAGAAGTTGAAGTGAATGGCATAGAAATTGTACAATCTGTATTCTCTATTAATCTATAAGGTGAAATTTTTGGGTTTACGTATATTACTTGTGGATGCATTTTAAGTTTTTCAAATATATTTTTTATATATTTCTTTTCTAAAGTTTGGTTGAATTCCTTTTTTCTTTTAATTGCTAAGAGTATATCATTTCCTTCGATAGCATCTAAAACATCAGAATAAAACTTATGAATTAAAAACAAATCTTTATTTTGATATTCTGCTATTGTTGAAATACCACATGACCATTTATGAGTTTCATAGCCAAAAATTGAAATAATTTTTGTTTTAGGTAACTCAAGTTTTAAACCTAAATCATAAGAAAATATTGGACCTACAACATTTATTTTAGGATTGTTTTTCAATCTTTGGTTTAGAAATTTTTTACATTGTTCAGTCCAGACATTATATTTATCCCAATTAGAAATAAAATATCCCTCAAAATCATAACTTAAATTATTTTCTTTATTATTTCGTAACTCATTAAAATTACTTAAATTGATTATTTCTGGATCTTCATCAGTTTCGTATGACCATAAAGGCCTCTTAATATTATTTTCCCAAACAAATAAAAATTTGATTTTTTTTGTATTTGAATTTTTTAAAACTAAGTATTGGAAAAATTCATCCATTAGTAAAAGTGAACCATATCTTAGTAATAAAATTTCAATTAAGAAGAATAATAAATATTTAAAAAAATCTGATATAAAATTTTTTAAATTCAAGTCTTTTAAAAATATATCATTTATACTCTCTGTTACTATGATGTGATTGTAGCTTTTTATTTTTTTTGAGTTAGAATCTGTGAATATAAAAGTTTTATTACCTTCCTTTTTTTTTAACCAATTAATGAGATTATATTCTGACATTGATTGATCAACACGTGATTTTGACATTGGAAAATTTGGTATAACAACACAATCTTCATTATTTCTAAATAAGTATTCTTTAAACAATTTTTTTTTTGTTATTAAAAAAAATAAAAATAAAGATTTGGATAGACTTTTAAGAATTGAATAAAACAAAAATAATCCATAAAGCGATGAACAAAAAAAATGACTTGTTTTTAAATTCAATTCACTGTTTTCCTCAATCTTTTTCTGCCACAACCTAGGTAATGGAAAAATTAATTTAGTTTTTTTTTTTAATATGAAGTAAATCATCATTGTTTTAATTTTTTGATATCCTAAACTTTGAACAAATAATTGTTTTAAAAACAATTTATGATTTGGAAATTTCTTATTGATCCATATGTATTTAGAAATAGGTTTACTATAAACTTCTGTCTTATGTATTTCGTAAAGTAATTTCCTAATTTCATTAATTAAGCCAGATCTTGATAAATTTCTTATATTTCTCCATGTATCTCTATAAAGCTTATATCTAAAAGTTCTAAATATTTTTAGATTAATTATAAAATATATCATTATGAAGTTTTAAAATAAGAATTGAATTATTATACATATTAAAAAAAAAAATTATCTATAAATTTCTTTGTTTTTATATTTTTTTTTTAATTAATTTTTTAACCAACTCTAAATCAAAATAATCGTCAATATCTATAGATCTATCTCTTGGCATCAAGTAAATGCCAACATTCTTCCCAAATAAACCTTTTTTTTCTATTAAGGTATCTCTCTTCCAAAAGTATATACTTGCATTCATTTCATAAACTTTTGGAGCTTTCTGTCGCGAAAGAATTTTTTCTTTTAAGTTTTTTACTAATTCAATTTTATCATTCTTTTCTTCAACCATATTAAAGTATGGGTTTTTTTTTGCCTCACAAACCGAAAAAAGTATTTCATACTTATTTTTAACAAATTTTCTATAAGAATTAATTATATCTGATTTAAGTCTTAATGGAGATGTTACATCTAAATCACAAATAATATCAAATTTTGTATTAAATTTTTTTTCACTTTCAATTAACGCATGCCTTATTACATCTAATTTAGATGATTTGTCTTCAGATAATTTTTTTGGTCTGATAAACCACGACAAAACTTTTTTAGTAACTACATGTTTTTGTATTCTTTTTGAGTCTGTTGAAACAACTATTTTATTAAATAATTTTGCTTTTTTGGCTTGATGTATTGATAGATCTATTAATTTCTGATTATTAATTAAGATCATATTTTTATTTTTAATTCCTTTAGATCCTTTTCTTGCGCAAATTGTACACAAAATATTCACTTAAACTCCTATGATTTTTAATGTTTCATATGCTTCTTTATAAGTACATGCATAAATTGGTTTTTTACTAATTATATCTTTAATTTGTAATTCAATTCTTTGAAGTGAATTTAACTTTTTAAATTTTTTAATTTTAGTATTTTTTAAATTTGAAAACTCAATAATGCGATTTAATAAATCGACTAAAATATAATTCTTATAACTCAATACCTCAATTGTTCTTTGGTCTTTAATTGAAAAATAACTTAGCTTAATATTAATTATTTTTGAATATTTTGATTTACCAATCCAATTAAAATAATCAATTGTATTAATTTTTAAATTTGAGATTTTTTCTGAAAAAACATTTTTTTTTCTTAAGTTTTTAAATATCCAATTTGTATAATCAATCTCGTGTGACAAATCCAAATGAACACCTCCTCCTTTTCTTTTGCTTGCGCTATATGATTTAGAATAATCTCTAATTCTCCAATTTGGCAAAAAAGAATTACAAGTTATATTCGAGGTTATTATTTTTTTTTCTTTTTCAATTATTTTTTTAATATACTGTAACATGGGGTCATATCTCAAATTATAGCCAACAAATACTTTATTATTTTTTATACTTAAATATTTTGAACTTGAAAATAAAGGTTTTTCAACAAGAATTATTTTATTTTTAAATTTAGATTCTATAAATTTTAATTGGCTGAAATGTTTTGCTGTTTCTGAACAGATTATTATGAAATCAGGATTAATATTTACAATTTTATTAAATTCAGAAATGAAATTTTTTTTTTTGTTACGTTTGGAATAAATATATATTTTTTGAAATATTTTTAATTTTTTTAATACTTGATATTGTTGTTTACCAATTGACCCAAATCCAATAATTAATGCAGTTTTTTTCACTTTTTTATATTTTGAATATTTAAATCAAAAAAAGCTTTATTTTTTGATATATTTTTTTTTAGAGTTTTGATTTTACTAATTATCTTTTTAACTGAATCTCCATGATCATAAGGATTATTATACAAATTTTTATTGTTTTTAAATTTTAAAATTTTGTTAATTTTTAATTTTATTTCCTCTTTATGATAGCTACAATCTAAAATACTTTTAGCTCTTAACCGCCCATCTTGCCTACCTCCAATATTAAGAGTTGGAATTTTTAAAGATGGTGCTTCTAGAATCCCACTAGATGAATTTCCAATAATTCCATCCATATGCCTCAATAATGATAAATACTCTTCATGCTTAAGAGTATTTAAAATTTTAAAATTTTTATTTAATTTCGCAAATTTATTAATTATCATGTGAAACTTTTTATATTGTGAGTCTGCGTTGGTTGAAGATATAAAAATATTAAGATTTTTGAATTCTGATAAAACATCTAATGAATTTATTAATCCATTAATTCCATAATTTTTTTCTAATGTCTCTGGGTGATAGATAAAAAAAATATTGTTAGTCTTAAAATCAATATCTAATTTTTTTTTAAGTTTTTTTCTACTTAAAAATTTAATTTTTTTTATATTTGCAGCTCCCAATCCACCAACTAAAAAAATATTTTTTGGGTTGTTGCCTAGTTGTATTAATCTATTGTAGTATTTTTTAGCTGAAACAAAATGATATTGTGAAAATATTGATATAGAATGCCTGAAGTATTCATCATATGAGTTAGTGGTTACTTCTCCACCATGAAGATGAATGATTGGTATCCTAATTATAGCAGCAGATATGGCACAAGAAAATATTTCATATCTATCTCCTAACAAAATAATAAAATCAAAAGAGCTTTTTTCAAAAAACTTATTAAATTTCTTTATTCCTATACTTATAGAGTTTGCAACTGCGCCTTTTCCATCTTTAATTTTAATATCAATTTTTTTTGAAATTTTAATTTTATCTTTTTGAATATAGTCAAGAGTATTTCCAAAATCTTTTTTTAAATGCGCTCCAGTTACAATTAAATTCAAATCATAGTGTTTTTTTGCCTCTTTCAAAAAATATGATAGCAATCCATAATCGGCCCTACTACCTGTTACAACAGCTAATTTTATTTTTTTCATATTATATCGTACTTTTTATAATTTTTTTTTGCCCTTTTTCCTAAAAAATCAAATATTTTATTTAATGAATTTCCACTCATAGGTCTAATTCCAGTCAAATTATTATAAGTAAACTTATCACCTACATTAATATTTTTCTTAGCTACCAGGCACTTTCTAACAAAATATATATTTTGTTTTTCTAATTTATTAATTTTTTTTTGGTTAAATCCAAAGGCTTCTTTTCCTTTATTTATTAATTCTATCATTTCTTTAAAATCATTAACATTTAAGCTAGCTTTATGATCGGGTCCAACTAATTTATTAGATAATGTGATATGTTTTTCAATAACTTCGGCTCCTTTAGCTATAGCAAGGATTGGTGTTATAACCTCTTTAGAATGATCAGAATATCCAACCGAAATTTTATATTTTTTTTTTAAATAAGGTATTGAATTTAAATTTAAATTCTTCATTGGTGTAGGATATGCCGATGAGCAATGTAATAAAGTTATTTTATTTTTATCTTGGCCATTCTTAAC
>MDTG01403641.1_pt1 | contig 11440 bp, 7 predicted proteins | sample 811421 | NCBI WGS metagenome assembly MDTG01 (sample SAMN05326645, study PRJNA326480) | marine metagenome | isolation source: seawater | place: Pacific Ocean: South East | collected 2011
AATTATCCCTGATGAAGCGAGAACCTTTGGAATGGAGGGTTTCTTTCAAAAAATTGGAATTTATGCACATGAAGGACAAAAATATGAACCAGTTGACTCAGAACAATTAAGTTCCTACAGGGAAGATATTAAAGGTCAAGTTCTTGAAGAAGGAATTACGGAAGCAGGAGCAATGTCTTCATGGATTGCTGCTGGAACTGCTTATAGTAATCATGATATTTCAATGATTCCTATTTATCTTTTTTATTCAATGTTTGGATTTCAGAGAACAGGTGATTTTGCTTGGGCTGCAGGTGATAATCAGACTAGAGGATTTTTAATAGGAGCAACAGCTGGAAGAACAACACTTGCTGGCGAAGGATTACAACATGGAGATGGACATAGTCATATTCTGGCGTCAGTTATACCAAATTGCAAATCATATGACCCTACATTCGGTTATGAGTTAGCAACTATTTTTCGTGAAGGACTTAGGAGAATGTATGAAAAACAAGAAAATATTTTTTATTATATAACCACTATGAATGAAAATTATTCTCATCCAGGAATGCCCAAAGATAAAAATATTGAAGATGGAATATTAAAAGGAATGTATTTGTTTAAGGAATTTAACAAATATAAAAAAACTAAAATTCAATTATTAGGATCAGGCACAATTTTAAGAGAAATGATAGCTGCGGCTGAAATTTTACAAAAAGATTATAAAATAGATAGTAATGTTTGGAGTGTCACTAGCTATAATGAGCTAAGGAAAGAGGCTTTAGAAATTGAAAGGTACAATCTATTAAATCCTGAAAAAAAACCTAAAAAAAGTTACGTAGAACATTGTTTGTCTTCGACAGAGGGTCCCATAGTTGCAGCATCTGATTATATACGTTTAAATTCAGATCAAATACGACCTTATATTAGAAAAAGCTTTTATTCTTTTGGTACTGATGGTTATGGGAGAAGCGATACAAGAAAAAAATTAAGAAAATTTTTTGAAGTAGACAAAGAACATATTGTTGCTTACTCATTAAGTGTTTTAGCAAAGGAACAATTAATACCTTCAAATTATGCTAAAGAGGCAATGAAAAAATATAATATTGATCCAGAAAAACCAATTCCTATAAAATTATAGAATGACAGAAGATAAAAAAATTTTTACAACTCCCAAAGTAAGAAAATTTGCTAGAGAATTAGGAGCAAATATAGATCAAATACAAGGATCAGAGAGGAAGGGTAGAATATCTGAAGAAGATGTTAAAAATTTTGTAAATAACAAATTAAATCAATCAAAGGATACAATCGAAAGTAAGATGGAATTTAACCACTCAGATTTTGGAGAAGTAGAAATAAAAGATATACCAAGGGTAAAAAAAATAGCTGCTCCCCAACTTGTTAACTCATGGAAAACTATTCCACATGTAACACATCATGATGAAGCAGATGTTACTGAGATGGAGCAATTTAGAAATTCTTTAACTGATATAAACACAGGCGAAAAGAAAAAAATTACTCCATTAGTTTTTATAATTAAATCTTTAATTGCGGCTTTAAAAAAATATCCAAATTTTAATTCATCAATTGATAATATTGAAAATGGAAAAATGACTATAAAAAAATATTTTCACATTGGAATTGCCGTTGATACAGAGCATGGACTAATGGTGCCAAAAATTAGAAATGCTAACGAAAAAAATTTAAATCAATTAAGTGAAGATCTTAAAAAAGTAAGTGAAAATTGTAGAAAATTGAAAATTAAAAGAAAAGAATTTTTTGGCGGCTCAATGACAATAACTAGCTTGGGAGGAATAGGAGGATCATTTTTTACACCAATTATCAATTATCCTGAGGTTGCGATTTTAGGTGTAGGAAGGACTTACAACAAACAAGTTTTAGTTAATAATGAATTTGAAAACAGAATTGTTCTTCCTTTATCATTGTCATATGATCATAGAATAATCGATGGAGCAGAGGCAGCAAGATTTTGTAATGAACTAAAAGAAAATCTTGGCAAAAACTTTGCTTATAAATTAGCAATATAAATTCTTAACAATGAAAAAAACTATTTCATTTATTTGCTTGGTAGCTTGCACTCTTATATGGGGAACAACTTTTATTGCACAAGACACTGGTATGGACAACATAGGACCATTAACATTTAATTCATTTAGATTTTTTGTAGGTTTTTTTGCTGTTTTACCTTTTGTTTTTTTTTTTGAAACAAGAAAAATAACAAATCAAATAAAGAATAATAAAAATAAGTTTCTTAAACTTATATTGCCTATTGGTATTTTTTTATTTTTAGGGTGTATTTTTCAACAGTACTCGCTGCTATATACAGATGTTGCAAATTCTGCTTTTTTTACAATTTTTTATGTTCCGTTAGTTCCAATAATTGTTTATTTTTTATTTGCTGAAAAAATTCATTGGTCTATATGGCCTTCTGCTATCGCTTGTGTTTTTGGAGGTTATTTGTTGAGCGATTTTACTAATTCTGAAGTGCGATTTGGCGATATGTTAGTACTTATAGGATCTATATTCTGGGCGCTTCATATTATATATATAGGTAAAATAGTGAAATATTTTGATATTCCATTTTTTATAGCATTATTACAAAATTTAATTGTAGCTGCTTTATCTTTCATATTAATTCTGTTTTTCGAAGAAATTAACTTTAATAAAATTAAAATGGAGATTATAGAAATTCTATATGCAGGAATATTATCAGGTGGTGCAGCATTTGCATTACAAATATTTGGTCAAAGAAATATTTCAGCAGCTCCAGCTGCAATTGTAATGTCTCTTGAAGGAGTTATTGCTGCTATTTCAGCTTGGATAATATTAAATCAAATATTAGGAATAAATAATATTATTGGTTGTACATTTATTTTATTTGGTGTTTTATTTTCTCAACTTGCACCTATTTACGAGTTAAAAAAAACTAATAATAAATAATATAAAATAATATTAAAGCTAAAAATAATCTGTATACAACAAACACATTTAACGAGAATTTTTTTACATATTCTAGAAAGAATTTAATTGTTATAAAAGAAAATATAAAAGATAAAAAAACTCCTACAATTACCAAAAAATTAAATTCAAAATCTTCTTTTATGAGATCTTTTAATCCTAATGCACTAGCTCCTATTAGCGCAGGTATTGATAAATAAAAAGAAATCTTAGTTGAGTCTACCCTATTAAATCCTAGAATTCTGCCAGCAGTTATTGTTATACCTGCTCTGCTTACGCCCGGTATTAATGCTATTACTTGAAAAAAACCAATTATTAAAACTGATTTAATATTAAAATCTGTATCTAATTTTTTATATAATTTATTTTTATCTGCTATGTAAATTAAGATACCAAAAACAAAAGTTGACCAAGCTATAACTTTAATGTTTCTTAATTGATTAATAATTCCAGTTGTGTATAAAAAATATCCTACTATTATTAAAGGTATTGTTGCAATTATTATTTTATAAAATAATTTAAAATTTTTATTTAAATTAAAAATTTCACTTCTGAAATAAAATAATATTGCAAGTAAAGATCCCAGATGTAAACTTATATCAATTATTAAAGATTGGTTTTTAAAATTGTAAATATTAGAAGAAATTATTAAGTGAGCAGAGGAACTAATAGGCAAAAATTCTGAAACTCCTTGAATTACTGAAAGTATAAAAATTTCAAAGAAATTAGAGATCATTGAGATTGTTTATAAATAACTTAATATTGTGTCCATTTCTTAATGAATAATAGATCATAGCAGATATGCATAATTGTCAAAAAAGGCTAAAAAACATGATTTTTCTACAAATAAGGTCATAAACACTGACCTTGTTTATGTATTATTAAGTAAAATCTTAATATAAAGAATGTCTTATATGAAAGATAAAATGTTAAAATTCACTGAAATAGGTCAACATAATCCGCCAAAAAGAGATGTTTTATCTAGGAAGAATGATTTTAATGAAATTTATAAAGAGTTTATTAATGAAAAAGCAAAAGAACAATCTAGCAGATGTTCACAATGTGGAGTTCCTTTTTGTCAAATACATTGTCCGTTAAGTAATAATATTCCTGACTGGTTAAAATTAACAGCAGAAGGTAGATTAAAAGAAGCTTACGAATTAGCTCAAAGCACAAATAATATGCCCGAGGTTTGTGGAAGAATTTGTCCTCAAGATCGACTTTGTGAAGGGAACTGTGTGATTGAACAATCTGGTCATGGAACAGTTACTATAGGTTCAGTAGAGAAATATATTACAGAAAATGCTTGGGAAAATGGGTGGATTAAACCAATAAAAGTAAAAAATGAAAAAAGTCAAAGTATTGGAATCATCGGATCTGGACCAGCTGGACTTGCCACTGCTGAACAACTTCGCAAAATAGGATATAAAATCACTATCTACGATAGATATGATAGAGCTGGTGGCTTATTAATTTATGGAATTCCAAATTTTAAACTAGAAAAATATGTAGTTGAAAGAAGAATTAAATTATTAGAACAAAGTGGTATTAAATTTATTAAAAATTTTGAAGTAGGTAAAGATTCAACTTTAAATGATTTAAGAAAGAAACATGATGCTATATTGATTGCAACTGGAGTTTATAAAGCTAGAGAAATAGATCTTCCAGGAAGTAATCTAAAAAATATTTTTCCAGCAATGGAATTTTTAACCGCATCTAATAAAAAAGGTTTAGGAGACAAAGTATCAAAATTTGATAATGGAACATTAAATGCAGAAGGAAAAGATATTGTTGTTATTGGGGGCGGTGATACTGCTATGGACTGTGTGAGAACTGCAGTAAGACAAAATGCAAAATCCGTTAAGTGTCTTTACAGAAGAGACAAAGAAAACATGCCAGGTTCAGAAAGAGAAGTTTTAAATGCAGAAGAAGAAGGTGTAGAATTTATATGGCTTTCTAGTCCAAAAAAATTTTTAGGAAAAAATAAAATAGAAAATTTAATTGTTGATAAAATTAAATTAGGGGAACCTGATGAAACTGGTAGAAAAAAACCAGAAATTCTTAAAGATTCAGAATTTAATATTAAAGCAGATATGGTTATTAAAGCATTAGGGTTTGATCCAGAAGATCTTCCAAAATTATTTGATGTAAATGAATTGCAAATTACCAAATGGGGTACATTAAAAGTTAATTTTGATAATATGGAGACTAACTTGCCAGGAGTATTTGCGGCTGGTGATATAATAAGAGGAGCTTCGTTAGTTGTTTGGGCAATAAGTGATGGAAGAGAAGCAGCAAAATATATAGATGAATTTTTGGATAACAAAGTTTCTAAAAATTACAAAGTAGCTTAATGAAAAATTATTTAAAAAACTTAAAAAAATTAGAAGAAAACCATGTCTATAATAAGAGTATGGAACATGATGCATGTGGTGTAGGTTTGATTGCATCAACAAATGGAAAAAAATCAAGAAAAGTAGTTGAGTACGGAATTGAGGCTTTAAAATCTGTATGGCATAGAGGAGCAGTTGATGCTGATGGCAAAACAGGAGATGGAGCAGGAATACATTTAGAAATTTCATCAGAATTTTTCAGGGAAAAAATAGAAATTACAGGTCATAAACCAGATAAATCACCAATATGCGTTGGTATGATTTTTTTACCTAGAAATAATTATTCTGCTCAAGAAAACTGTAAAATTTTGGTTGAAAAAGAACTTACAAAAAGTAATTTCAGCATCTATGGCTGGAGACAAGTTCCAGTAAATTCAAAAGTTTTAGGTATAAAAGCAGAACAAACTAGACCAGAAATTACTCAAGTTTTATTTAAACACAATGATAGTGACTTAAGTGAAAATAGCCTTGAAATAAAACTTTACGAATCTAGAAGAAAAATTGAAAACGAAGCTAATAAAGCTCAACTTGAGGGTTTTTATATTTGTTCTCTTAGTTCTAAATCTATTATTTACAAAGGAATGTTTTTAGCTGAAACCATGTCGGATTTTTATGAAGATTTAAAAGATGAAAGGTTTATTTCTAGGTATGTAATATTTCATCAAAGATACTCTACTAATACTTTTCCAAGCTGGTCATTGGCGCAACCTTTCAGAGCTATTGCACATAATGGTGAAATAAATACTTTTAAAGGAAATAGTAATTGGATGAAAGTTCATGAACAAGAAATGGATAGCAAACTATTTAATGACATAGAAAATTTAAAACCAGTTATTCAACCTGGTGTCTCTGACTCAGCAGCTTTAGATAATGTTTTTGAATTATTAAACATTTCAGGCCAACCTGCTCCTTTGGCAAAATTAATGTTAATTCCAGATGCATGGTCAAAAAAAAATAAAACCCTTTCTAGAGATCATCAACAACTATTTAATTTTTTAAACAGTACAATGGAACCTTGGGATGGCCCTGCAGCCATAGCAGCAACAGATAATGACTGGGTAATTGCAGCTAATGATAGAAATGGCCTCCGTCCTTTAAGATATACCATAACAAAAGATAATTTTCTCTTTGCAGGTTCAGAAACAGGAATGATTAAACTAGATGAAAAAAATATTATTGCTAAAGGAAGATTAGGACCTGGTGAAATTATAGGCGTTAAAATAGTAAAAGGAAAAGTTTTCACAAATAATGAAATAAAAAATTATTTAGCAAAAGAATATAAACATTTTAGCAGCCAAATAGTGGATTTAAATAAAAAATTTATAATAAAAAATGAAAAAAATATATTTTCAGGTATAGAGTTAAAAAGAAGACAACATGTATTTGGTTTAAGTATAGAAGATCTAGAGTTAATACTCCATCCTATGGTTGAGGACGCAAAAGAAGCTACTGGCTCCATGGGAGATGATACACCCTTAGCAGTATTATCTGAAAAATATCGACCTCTTTATCATTTTTTTAGACAAAATTTTAGTCAAGTAACTAATCCGCCAATAGACTCTTTAAGAGAAAACAAAGTAATGAGTTTAAAAACTAGATTTGGAAATCTTGGAAATATTTTAGATTTTGATAATTTAACAAAGGAAGACATATATGTTTTGGATAGTCCAATACTATCTAATTCTCAATTTAAAAAATTTAATAATTTTTTTAGTAAAAAATCCATAGAAATTGATTGTACATTTTCAAATGAAGAAAATATTCAAACTGCATTAGAAAGAATTAAAAAAGAGGCCGAAATCTCTGCGAGACAGGGAGTTACTCAATTAGTTTTGAGTGACAAAAATATTTCTGAAAAAAAAATACCAATTCCAATGCTTTTATCGGTAGGAGCAATAAACACTCATTTAATAAGAAATAAATTAAGGGGCTATGTTTCAATAAATGTACAAAGTGGGGAAGCGCTTGATACACATTCATTTGCAACGCTAATAGGAGTAGGAGCAACTACTGTTAATCCATATTTAGCTTTTGATTCATTGTATCAAAGATTTGAAAAAAAATTGTTTGGAAATTTTAATTATGATGAATGCATTAAAAGATATGTTGAGTCAGTCAATTATGGACTGCTTAAAATAATGTCTAAAATGGGAATATCTGTAATAAGTTCTTATAGAGGAGGATGTAATTTCGAAACAGTTGGTTTAAGTAGAACTGTTGTTTCAGATTATTTTCCTGGAGTTTTGTCTAAAATATCTGGAATTGGTTTAATTGGAATAGAAAAAAAAATAAGAAATATTCATAAAGAAGCCTTTAAAACAAGTGATGTAATTTTGCCTATCGGAGGTATTTATAAATATAGAAAAAACGGCGAGACACATCAGTATCAAGGTAAACTTATACATTTATTACAAACTGCAGTAACTAGAGGTTCGTACGAAATTTTTAAAAAATATACTAGTGGAATTTATGATTTGCCTCCAATAAATCTTAGAGACTTAATAGACTTTAGAAAAAGATATTTAAAATCATCAATAGACATTTCTAAAGTAGAGCCTGTAGAAAGTATTTTAAAAAGATTTGGAAGTGGAAGTATGTCCCATGGTGCACTTTCTAAAGAAGCCCACGAAACTTTAGCAATTGGTATGAATAGGATTAAAGGAGCTTCTTGCAGTGGTGAAGGTGGTGAAGATGAAAAAAGATTTAAATTAATGGAAAATGGAGATAATTCAAATTCAAGAGTAAAACAAATAGCTTCAGCTAGATTTGGTGTAACTATAAACTATTTAAACAATTGTAATGAAATAGAAATTAAAATTGCTCAAGGAGCTAAACCTGGCGAAGGAGGCCAGCTCCCAGGATTTAAAGTTTCAGATGAAATTGCAAAATTAAGACATTCCACTCCGGGAGTAACATTAATTTCACCACCACCACATCATGATATTTATTCAATAGAAGATTTAGCTCAGCTAATTTATGATTTAAAACAGGTAAACCCAAAAGCAAGAATTGGAGTTAAGTTAGTTGCATCATCTGGAATAGGAACCATAGCGGCAGGTGTAGCAAAAGCAAAAGCAGATATAATTTTAATTTCAGGTCATAATGGAGGCACAGGAGCAACACCACAAACTAGTGTTAAATATGTAGGAATTCCTTGGGAAATGGGGTTAACAGAAGCAAATCAAGTTTTAACTTTAAATAATTTAAGGCACAAAGTTACTCTTCGAACAGATGGAGGAATAAAAACGGGTAGAGACGTTGTTATTGCAGCAATGATGGGAGCAGAAGAATATGGAGTAGCAACTACAGCTCTTGTAGCATTGGGATGTATAATGGTTAGACAGTGCCATTCTAATACTTGCCCCGTCGGCGTATGTACGCAGGATGAAGAATTAAGAAAGAAATTTACTGGAACTCCAGACAAAATAGTAAATTTATTTACATTTATTGCTCAGGAAGTTAGAGAAATTTTAGCAGAACTAGGATTTGTTTCATTAAATGAAGTAATTGGAAGAACAGATTTATTAAGACAGGTAAATAAAGGCTCAAACTTAGATGATTTAGATTTAAACCCTCTTTTTATTCAAGCAGATCCAGGTGAAAACAAAAGATATTGTGATCAAAATATAAATCTAGTTCCAGACACGCTAGATCAAAAAATATTACCCAACATTGAGAGTAAAATTGAAAAAGAATACTTAATAAAAAATACAAATAGAGCAGTTGGTACTAGAATATCAAATTATCTTTTAAAAAAATTTGGATACAATAAATTAAAAGATGAATTTTTAACTTTAAAATTTAAAGGATCAGCTGGTCAGTCATTTGGAGCATTTGGAATTAAAGGTTTAAAATTAGAACTTGAAGGTGATGCAAATGATTACGTTGGAAAAGGTTTATCTGGCGCAATTATTTCAATTAAATTATTAAAAAATAGTAATTTAGTTTCATTCGAAAATACTATAATTGGAAATACAGTGTTATATGGCGCAACTTCTGGCAAACTTTTTGCAGCAGGTCAAGCAGGAGAAAGATTTGCAGTAAGAAATTCTGGTGCCATTTCTGTCATAGAGGGTTGCGATTCAAATGGTTGTGAATATATGACAGGAGGTACAATAGTAATTCTAGGAAAGGTTGGAGATAACTTTGCAGCAGGTATGACAGGTGGAATGGCGTTTATTTATGATCCAAGTAACGAATTTGAAAAAAAAGTAAATCCGGAAACTGTAATTTGGCAAACACCCGAGACAGAATATTGGATTGATTATTTACAAAATTTACTAAAAGAACATTTTAAAGAAACTCAATCTAATTTATCAAAAAAATTAATTGAAAATTTTAAAAACGAAATTTCAAATTTTGTTCAAATATGTCCAAAAGAAATGTTAGATAAGTTAAAAAATCCGATAACTTTAAAATCAAATATAAAGAAAGTTAGTTAAAGTGAAAAAAATAAGTATTTTTTGTTTTGGCTTTGGACAAGTAGCAAAAAATTTTATTGAAAAAATTGATGCTGAAAATATAAAAATTAATTTATCAACTACTTCTAGAAAAAAAACACATCAAAAAAAAATTAAAAAAATTAATTACACAAGTTTTAAATTCCATGATGAAGATTTTGATCCAGATTTAATTAAAAATTTAGAGGAAGCTGATTATATTTTAATATCAATTCCTCCAAAAAATGGAACCGATAAAGTGATAGAAAATTTTTCTAAAATAATTGAAAATTGTAACCCTAAGTGGATAACTTATTTATCTGCGACAAGTGTTTATGGTGATCACAAAGGAGAGTGGGTAAATGAACAAAGTAAAACAATTCCAACTTCAGATAATGGCATAAGTAGATTAGCAGCAGAAAAATCATGGACAAATCTTTGTACAAATAAAAAATTACCATTTCAGATATTTAGATTGTCAGGTATCTACTCTTTTCAAAATAATGTACTAGCCAGATTACAATCTGGAACTGCAAGTATTATAAATTCAGAAAATAATTTTTTTTCAAGAATTCACGTTGAAGATATTGCAAATATTTTATTTGAATCTTTATCAAATTTTAAATCAGGTGAAATATTTAATATATCGGATGATAAACCTTCTTCAGCAAAAGAAGTTATATTATATGGAGTTAAAATTTTAAATGTTAAAAAACCCAAGTCAATCGAAATTGAAAATATTGAAAGTAATATGTTAAAAAATTTTTATAAAGACTCTAAAAAAGTAAGTAATAAAAAAATGAAAAATTTTTTTAAATATAATTTAAAATTTCCAACTTATAAAGAGGGATTAGATTATATGAGAAATAGTTTTATTTAATTCAAATATAATTTTTTTAAGATTTTTTTTGCTTGATAAACTATGATCTCCATTTCTAATAATTACTAATTTTTTTTTCCCTTTTAAAAATAACTTTAAAATTTTTTTTGAAAATATAATTGGTACAACTTCATCTTTGCTACCATGTATCATAGTTATCGGAATGGAGGATTTAATTTTTTTTTCAAACACTTTATTTTTTCTACCATCTTTTATTAATTGATAGGAAATAGGATACTCATAGCTACCATATTTTAAAAAATATATTCCTTTTTTAATTGTTTCATTTTTCATTTTTTTTGTAAATTTTTTCCACATTAATCTTTCTAAAAATTCTGGTGCAGATCCGATACCTATAAAACCTTTTATTTGTTTAAAAAAATTTTTAAATTGATTTAATGCTAACCAAGAACCCATACTTGAACCAACTATAATAAAATTATTTTTTTTAATTATTTTTTTAATCAAAATACTAACTTCTTTGCTCCATTTACTAATATTTCCTTTAGTAAATTTTCCAGATGACTTGCCATGACCAGAATATTCTATTCCAAGAAATCCTAACTTTTTTTTCTTACAATATTTAATAAAAGCTTTAGGTTTATCCCCTTCTAAGTCCGACATAAAACCATGCAGAAACAAAATATAAAGATTTTTTTTGTAATTTAGAGATAAATATCTAATTTTCTTATAATTTGATATTTTTAAATACTTAAATTTATCCATATAAAGTTTATTACAGTTATTTCTTATTATATAGTTTTATCAAA
>MDTG01038791.1_pt1 | contig 11439 bp, 13 predicted proteins | sample 811421 | NCBI WGS metagenome assembly MDTG01 (sample SAMN05326645, study PRJNA326480) | marine metagenome | isolation source: seawater | place: Pacific Ocean: South East | collected 2011
AAAAAAAAAAAAATCTAAATATTTAATAATGTTTGCAAATTTTAATCTATCTTTATTCCCTATTGTTATAATAGAATTCGATAGTTCAGAAATTAATGACAAAAATTTTCAATTATTTTTAGATAATTGGGAAAAATTATATCTTACGAAAAAAGATTTTACCTTAGTATTCGATACTACAAATATGTCTATCCCAAACTTAAAATATTGTTTTAAAATGTCAATGTTTATAAAAAAAATACGTAAATTTAATCCTCAATATCTTAAAAAAAGTATAATTAATGTTAAAAATAATACTATAACCAATATGCTTGAATTTATTTTCTATCTACAACCACCAGTTGCTCCTGTTTATATAACACAAAATGAAATAAATAATATAATTGAAAATATAGAAACTTCAGATAATTTAGAATATATTGATAATAATAAATTAAATACAGTAAATATTATAAAACCTGATAAGCCGTTTTTACCTTTTTTATAACTGAAATTATATAAAAAAAATTTGAATATTTTATCTTTAAATATATAAATGGATTTTTTAAATAGGTTTAATTTTTTTAGACAACTAGTAAATAACAGGAATGAAACAATGAATGGTGAATATAGATTTTCAAATAATTCTTATACAGAAAATAATATTCAAAATAGTAAAAATATATTATCAGATTTACCTGTCTTTCGTTATAGGAAAATTGATAAAATAAAATGTAAGACTTGTCCTATTTGTTTAGAAGATTATAAGGAAGGAGATTTCATTCCCTATTTTCATTGTGAACATTATATTCATTATAATTGTTTTCAGCAATGTTTTAATCACAAAGGTGAAAAAAAATTTTCTTGTCCTGTTTGTAGACAAGAGGTGATGACACAAGAATTTGTTAATATATCAAAAGATAAAAGAAAAAAATTTATAAAAAGAACATTGGCTTTATAAATTAAATTTTTTCTAATTTTAGATTACAGAATTCTGGAACAATTTCTTTTTCTAATATAGATTCAATATTTGATTTTAATATATTAAAATCATTTAAATATCTTACATCACTGTTATTAAATATTTCTTCTAATTTTAAAAATAACCATAAACCTTTTAAAGTATTTTTATGTGATAATATTAGAACATTAGAATCTTTTAATAATGAATGTCTTCTATGATAACTTATTGCATTATAGGCCCTTAATCCTCCTTCAAAAATTGATTCTCCAACAAACAAGGATGAATCTTCTGGTTTATTAAAAAAAGTTCTTTCAAAATCTCCATTTTTTTTTTTACCTGTTAATTCACCATATCCACACTCAATTAATCTATTATCGAAAATAACTTTTTTTTGATCTATATTTAAAATATCTAAAGTTTGTTTACATCTTAACATAGGTGAACATATAACATAATCATATTTATCATCAATTTCTACCTTATTTGTCTTTATAATAGGTATATCAAGATGTCCAGTATAAATACCTCTTTCATTGTTTATTGTATTTCCATGTCTTATTAGAGAAAGTTGAAGTGAATAACAAGGTAAAATAAAAAAAAGAAAAAATAAAAATTTCATTACATTATAATATATCGTTTTTTTATATACTTATCAAATTATTATTAATAATTTGATAACTTGTAAAAATAAATATTTATTTCAATTATGATTGAAATAAGATTTTATATAATTTGTATTAATTGATTTTGGTCTCTCTATAGGCATATTTAAAGCTCTATCCCAAAAATATTGACTTAAGCATCCTAAAGATCTTGAAATACCAAATAATACTGTATAAAATTCATATTCTTTCATACCATAATTCCACAATAGCACTCCTGAATGATTATCAACATTGGGATATGGATTTTTAACTTTACCTTTTTCTTTTAATATATCGGGAACAACTTGATATAATGTTTCTATAACTTTAAACAGTTCATTATCAGGTAAGTATTTCAAAGCAAATTTTCTCTGACATTCATATCTAGGGTCAGTAACCCTTAAAACTGCGTGGCCATATCCAGGTATAACATTTCCATTTTCTAAAGTTTTTAAAACAAAATTTTTAATGGTATCCTTACTTAGAGGGCTATTGTTTTTATCTAATTCTTCTTTTAATTCAATTATCCATTTAAGAACTTCAGAATTTGCTGATCCGTGTAAAGGTCCTGCTAAAGCATTTAATCCAGCAGAATAAGATATATATGGGTCTGCTAAGGTAGATCCAACTAAATGAGTAGTATGTGCAGAAGCGTTTCCACCCTCGTGATCACTATGTATACACAAATATAATCTCATTAATTCTTGAAACTCCTCATTATCAAAACCTAACATTTTACAAAAATTTCCTGAATAATCTAAATTTTTGTCTTGTTTCACACATATATGTCTATTATAATCATTATGATACTTATTTCTATATATTGTAGAAGCAATTATTGGTAATTTGGCTATAATATTTAGAATATCATTATAAGCATATTCCCAATATTCATTTTTACTTACTTTGTTTTCATATGCTGTTTTAAAATGGCTTTCATTTTGGCACATCATTAGCGCAGAAGAAAGAGCATTCATTGGGTGAATTTCTTTAGGTAAAGAATGTAAAAAATTTGTAACATTATCTGATAAATAGCTTCTTACCAATAAATCTTTTTGAAGAGATTCTGTTTGCTCTTTAGAAGGAATATCTCCGGTAATTAGTAACCAAAACATTGATTCCGGTATCATCTGACCACCCTCCTTAAATGTTGGCAACTTTTGTTGACATTCCTCTATTGAATTTCCTCTAAAGCATATACCTTTATTAGCATATAATAAAGAAGGTTCCCAAAATATACTTTTTATATCCCTAGAACCATTCAAACATTTGTTCACAGTAACATTATCAATTATTTTATCTCCATAAATAGTTTTGATATCATTTATCTTTTGTATTTCAAGTGGTATTTTTTTTTGAAGAGTTTCTTTTAAAGTAGTGAAGTTTCTTTTAGAAATTTTACTATTTCTAATTACCCGTAACATAAATTATAAAGTTATAAAACTGTTAAACTTTAAATATTTTGATTATTTAATTCAAATAAAGATAAATTCTTTATATTTGAAATATCGAATATACAATATAAAATATTTTGAATCAAATATTTATCAAAAAAAATATTTAATTTTCTTGTTAATATAGAAATATTCATTTTACTATTAAAAATTACAATATTGTTTTTTGCTTCATTTTTCAAATATTCTAATCTAGATTCGACTGATTCTCTAAGATTTTTTTTTAAATCTTTATCATATAGATAATTAAATATACCATTATATATTTTATCTTCTTCATTATTTTTATCATCAATTTGTATACCTTTCTCTAAAAAGAATAATAAAATATTTTTCCTTTTTTCTATTTCTATGTAATTATGATTACATAAAAACCATATCGGTTTTTGACCCAATAAATCTCCTGCTGTTATATCTCTTATTCCTATATCATATAACCATTTTATTATATCTAAATTACCTTCTCTACAAGCAGAATATAAAGGATAATGTCCTTGTTTATCCTTATCATTCATTGTTTCCCTACAACAATTTTCATATATCCATTTAGAAATTTCTAAATTACCTACTATACAAGAAACGTGAAAAGGATTCCTTAAATTAATATTTTTTTTATTTATCATTTGATTATTTTCATTAAATATTTTTTTACATAAATTGATATCATTATCAATACAGGCTTTTATCATTGAATTATCTACTGATAGATAATAAGTAAAAATGTCCATCAACTACTAATAATTTTAATTTTTATATATTTATTAAATAATTAAATATTAATATTTAATTTATTAAGATTCATTTTCTACACCGAACCAATTATATTGACCATCTTTATTTTGATCAGTATTTAAAAATTTTGGCATTTCTTCTCCTGGTTTTCTACCTTGACTTCTTGATCCGTTAATCATTTTCCAACCATTATTTTCTTTTTTAAAAACAGCTAGTACAACACTAACATCATTTTCTTTATTACCTTTATAAGAAAATATTTGATGGACTGTAAAACAAGAAACTGCTATCTCACCATAAATTTCTATAGAATTAATAGAAACCATATCTTCTTTTTCTATAATTATATCTTTACTGTTTCTCATTGCAGTATTTTGTTCTTTTGTTAAAGGATTACCACTCGGTCTTAAAATATATTTATTATCTTTCCAATGTTTTTCCCAATTTCCTGAAGCCATATCATTGCATATTTCTCTAATTTGTGAATAATCTTCTTTATTCATATAGATGGAACATAATAAAAACTTTAAGTAAATTATTGATTAAATAGTAAAAAATTGATTTATTATAAAATAAATAAATAAATAAAACAAATGATATCTTCAGATGAAAAATATAATCAACCAAAATTTTTAAACTGTAATATTTCAGTTAATCATGATAATGAAGATTTGACTGAACTTACAACCAAATCTCTATTTGATATTGAAGAAATGTGCAAATCATTTAATCAAGATTTTCCTAATAAACATATACATTTAATAAATTGTATATGTCTTATTGAACCAAAATACGTTTATCAATTATATGATACAAACAAAAGATATATAAATAATGAAGGGAAAATATTTATAGAAAAGGAAAGAATATATAATATATCAAGTTTAGATAGTAATAAATCAAATAGATGTATTTATAAAAAAATAGAATTGATTACATCATTAAATATTCCTAATGATACTAATATTTTTGTTAAAACTTTATCAAGTAAAACAATTTGTATAAGAATTGATTTGAAAAGATTTAAAGTATATGAATTAAAAAAAATAATATCACAAAAAATAGATGATTTGCCGTTAAATACGTTTAAAATGATATTCAATAGTAAAATTATAGATAAATATCCTAATAATATCAATAATACTTTATCAGAATGTAACATAAATAGAGATGATACAATTCATATCTCTCCTTTAATAACTGGAAATATTAATAAAAAAGATGAATTACCTGATGAATTAGATTTTAAATGTTTTGATACTGGTAAAGAATATAAGATACCTATTAAATACGGAGGTCTTCATTATCCTTTGTCTAAAATATCTGAAATAATTAAATCTAATATAGAAAATGATAAAAAAAAAGAAAAAGTATCATTACATTATTTAAATAAAGGTTGTTCACCAAATATGGAAGATTATTACCAACAACAATATGAATTAAATAAGAATAAAGTTGAAAAGTAAATTAAATTCAGTATAGTTTATTAGAAAATAAACAATAATAATCGTATTTTTGTAAGCAATTACTACAATAAAAGATTGGATTTGAATAAAACTCATTTGATAAATCATCAGCTTTTAATTGTAATCCAAAAGGTGTTATATATTGAATATCATAATTAAATTTACTAAAATTATATTTTTTATTATATCTTGTGTATAAATATTTTTCTGACATATATTCTTCAATTCTAATACCTATATCTGATGGAATTTTTTTTTTTTTTATAATTCTATTTAAATATGTTGTTAAATCAATTATATATCTAAATAATGTGTCTAAATTTTTTTTTAATATGTTTAAATTATCAATATTATAATTTACCATAAAACAATCACAACATATTTTAAAATTTTTATTACAATCTTTACATATATATGTATACTCTTCAAATTTTAAATGTCTATCTTCATTACATTTTCTACAGGTAAACATATATTAAAATTTAGATAAAAATTTGAAAAAAAAATATTATATCAATATAAATGAATTCATTCCCTCTAGAAATATTATATTTAATAAATAACTGTTTGTGTTGTAAGGATAAGAGCATTTTAAATTATGTTTCTAAAGTATTTTATAAAAAGGATAATTGTTGCATTATAGAATATATACAAGGCAACAAAAAATTAGAATTCTGTAAAATACACGGTGATAAAAAAATAAAAAATATAATTTTAAAGTTAAAAAATGCAGATAGACAAAAAAAAATTAATACTATACACTTTGATTCTGAAGAATCTTTAGAAATAGCAAAACCATTCTTAGAAAAATATGGATTAATATCTCATTATTGTTGTGATAATACAGGTGTAATGTATCTGTCGGGATTAAACAATCCTCAGTCTGAACTTTATTCCTTTTGGAACACAATATAAAACGACTTGGGAGATTTTAGTCAAGGTAATTCAGATATTATGTTTCTCATATAATTATTAGTTTCTTTTTCTTTTAAAATAATATTTTTAAATATTTGATAACTATTACTATCATTCCAATAACTATCACTATCAGTCCACATATGATATAATTCATAATCTTCTTTCATTCTTATTAATATATCTAAAAAATTTTTATACCAATTATTATATATTATATGATAAACGTATATTTTAATTTGTCCCACCCTTTCCAGTATATCTGTTACAATATCAAAAGGGAGTTCTAATTCTAAATATTTTTTAATATCCTTAGGAATTTTTTTAAAAAATATGTGTTTTATTTCCTTATTTTTATTACAATAATCCTTTATTTCCTTATTAATAGTATCTATACTCGGTATTGAATTAATATTAATTTCTATATCATTATTTGTAATACGCCCTCTTGGTTCAAAAATTATAGAACAAAAATTAGAAATAATCTTTTTTGAATCCATCTACTATAATAATAATTTATATTTAAGTTTTATTAAAATTTAATTATAATATTTCATCTTCATCTGAATCATTCATTATTGATTCTTCTTCAAAATTAGTGCTGTTTAAAATAACAGGACTGTATAAAAATCTATTAAAAGATACATTAAAAATACTTTGAGTTAAATATGTATTATATAATTTAAATTTTAAAGATAAAATTATATTTAATAAAACTTTTTCTTTATTATTTTCACTTAGATTAGTGAATTCATTTATATTTTCCTTTACATACAAATTTATTAATTCATAATCAGAAGATTTTGAAGTACTAGTAAATATCCAAGGGTATTTACCAATATTTGATAACTCTATTTTTTTTATGTTATTTGTTATTTTATAATTCATAATTGCTAAATTTTGCATTTTCATTATATTAAATTTAAATTTTTGTAAACCGAAATTCACCTTTATTTTATTTTTGCAATCTAAACCAATTACTGCAAAAAAATTCTGTGTTTGAATATCTTTAAAAGCAAAATCTAAGAATTTTCCATTTTTTGTATAAAATATATCATAATTTTTACCATTATAAAATAGCCCACAACCAATATAATCATTTTCTCCGAAAGATTCAGTAAAATATTCAGAAAGATTATTATGAAATATTTTTCCATCATCACTATGTAAACCATAACTATTAATATCCCAACCTACTTGTAATCCAACTAAAGGAAATTTATTATTACCGAAACCTACTGAAATACAAGGGTTTTCCCATTTTTCATTATCTTCTTCCATAATAAAAATTTCATAATAATAAATTAAATTAGGCATTAATTTAAAATTTTGACCTATTAAATAAAATGTAGAAAACGGGGTATTAAAAATAGGATAACATATATCAGATCTTACACAACGATCACCACCTTTAAAATTACCATTAAAATATATTGTATTTCTATCTATTTGGATAGCACTATAGTTTTTAATTTCTGGAAAATAAATATTATTAGGTAATTCTATCATAGAATTATAATATTTCTTAGCTGAAAAATTATTACTAACAATAAATTTTTTTGACTTGATAGATAAATTTTTGGAAATATTTTCTAAAAATTTATCAATACATTTATACTTCCAAACATCTTTATTTATTTTTGGAAATATATTTAATATTTTTTTTAGCTCACTATTCTCATAACTTAGAAATCTTGTAATTAGTATTAAAATTCCATTTTCTAAAACAATCATTTATTTTTTAACATAATTTATTTTTATATAAAAAAATTTGATATATATTTTATTATCTAATTAAATAATATGGATACAGATGATAAATTTAAAAATTTATTTAATAATAACAATGACTTTAATATTGAAAATGAATTAAATACATTAGAACATAAAAAGATACATCTGAGGTATCAACAAAGAAATAAAAGGAAAGGAATTACTATAATAGAAGGTTTAGATAACAGTATAGATTTAAAATCTTTTGTGAAAGATATAAAGAAAAAGTTTTGTTGCTCAGGAACAATAAAAAACAATGATGAAGAAGGTATTATAATACAATTCCAAGGTGATCACAGACAAGACATAACAGAAATATTAAAAAATGATTATAATATAAATGATATAATTATACACGGTGCTTAATTGAAATAAATTATTTTTTTTATTACCACATTTTCATCCTATTCTCCTTATCTAAATACATATTTTGATCTTCTTTAATATTAAATGCATCATAAAATTCGTCCATATGTTGGACTAAGTTACCTCTAAAATCTGTTGGTGCATGAGGATCAACATTTAATAACATTATTCTTTTATCTTTTTTAATATTTTGTTTCCATACATTTGCCCAGGATTTAAAAAATACCCTCAATGATGCTTTTATTACTATTTCACTTGCATTTTCTTGTGATAATTTTTTTAGCAATGCTTTCATAGATAAACTTAATCCACCTATATCTGCTAGATTTTCTCCCATAGTTAATTGAGCATTCATTTTATATTCTTTTTTGTTTTCTTCATCAATATATACATAATTAGATACAGAATTAACCATTATTTCTGTTTTTTTTTTGAATAACTCACCATCTTCTTGTTTCCACCAATCATTTAAATTACCATCCCCATCAAATTTTCTACCTTTATCATCGTAACCATGAGTTATTTCGTGGGCAATTACTGCACCAATTCCACCGTAATTTGCTGGTGTAATAACATCTAAATTCGTAACCATATTTATTTCTTCATCTATATTAAAATCTATTGTATCTTTTGATTGATGAAAGAAAGGAGGTTGTAGAATTGCCGCTGGAAAAACTATTTCATTTTGTGTAGGCATAAAATATGCATTTACAGTTTGAGGTGTCATTCTCCATTCTTCTCTATCTAAAATTGAATTCAGCTTATCAAAAAAGTTTACTCTTAAACTCCATTTTTTTGCTTTTTTAGAAATATCGTATAATGAATCACCGATTTGTATATCAAAATCTGAATAATCTTTCCAAACATTTGGATAACCTATCTTACTCCTGAATGTGGTTAATTTCGCAACCGCTTTTTCTTTAGTATCTACAGTTAACCAATCATTGTTTTTTAAAGATTCATCCATTATACTTAAAACATTATTTACAAGTTTTTCCATTTCATTTTTAGAATCTTTTGGAAAATATTTATTTACAAATAATTTGCCTAACATTTCTCCAGCATAAGCATTTACAATATTAATAGATCTCTTTACATATGACTTTTGTTCCTGTTGACCACCTAGTTTTCTTGAATAAAAATCAAAAAATTCTTCATCTAATTCTTTAGTGCAAAAACCTTGAAAACTTTTAATTATTTGATATTGCATATAAGATCTATATTTTTCATAATTATTGGTATTTAAAATTAGTTCCATACATCTACGTATTGCATCTCCATCAAAGGCAGTTATATGATATTTATTAGGTGGATTTTCACAAGAAGCAAAATTTTTAACAAAATTTTTTTCTAAAATATTTCTAAAATTAAAATGATTATATAATTCTTCAAATAATTTCCCAGATTTTTCTAAAGTTTCTTCGTTTAATTTAAAATCTTTATTTGTATCATCATAATTATCTTGCTTTCTTGGTAAACTATTTAATTCATTCATTTCTTTATAAATATTATCTAAAGTAGTATTAGTATAATATTGATCATATTCTCTTGATTGATCAGGTTTCATAGTAAAATCTGCAATGGAATTTTCAAATTCTAAAACATTCTTTACAAAATTTGCATCTAATTTGATATTATCTTCTAATAATATTTTAACATTCTCTAAATGTTTCTCAAAAAGAGATAATTTATCAGAAAAATCAGAAGATTTATAATACTCTTGAGAAGGCAAAGATAACCCACCAACAGAAAAATCTAAAACTACATTATTAACATTTTTTAAATCACTTCCACTATCAAAATCTATTACATTAGAAATACCATTAATTTGTGTATAATACAAATATTTAGAAAGACAACTAATATAACTTTCTTCATTTACAATTTTATTACATTTAACATCATAAAATTCATTAAAATGATTATTAAATATTTCCATTTCACTAATGATTGGGTCACAATTACTGGAACCATCACTCCAAGATTGAAATCTTTTTTCAGATGCTCTCCAAATTGAAAAAATTTTTTTCTCTTCTTCTGTTGAATATTTATTCTCTAAATCTTTTACAATATTTATTTGATTGCATAAACCATCATCATATAACTTTGTAAAACCGCCCCAAGAAGAATAATCCTCAGGTATTTTATTTAAAGGATTTGTTAACCAAGCATTATTAACAAATTCATAAAAATTATTTCCAGGTGATAAAATATTATTTGTGTACATTTTGTTAATATATAACGTAACTAGTTTTTAAATAAAAATAAATTTGAATGTTTAAATGCGTTTTTATTATATATTAATGTATAATAAAAAAATACTAAGAATAAATAATCAAAAATGGATAGAACTTATTAATAAATTTATAAAAAAAAACTTTGAACACAATTTTTCATTAAATTTTCGTTCAGATAATGAAAAAGGAATATATATAACATCACTGTATGATGATATTTCATATATTTTAATTCAACTTTTTAAAAAAGAATTAGATGTAGATTATTATTCATATAATACACGTTTCGGAATAAATGCAATACATATTAGAAATCTGCCAGAAAAATTTGTTATAAATGATGAACTTGAAACAAAATGTATACACAAGTTTATGAAATTATTTATAAAAGAAAGAAATACAATTGAAAAAAATTATTTAGAAAATTTTAAAAAAGATTATAGACATAATATTTATAAAAAGTATTTAATATTTAAAAAATTTCAAGTAAATGAAAATTGTATACAAAATGTAGAAAAATATATTAATAGAAACAATATAGAAAAATATTCAAAGAGAAACATAAAATATAAAGAGATGGAAATGTATAATAAAAAATATAATATATTGTTAAACTATTTAAATAAAGAAAATAATTATTTCAGTAAAACATACATTAAAAGGGATAAAATTCTATCTTTAGAAGAATATTTTATAAATTTTTGGAATAAATGATTTAAGAATATTTTATAGTTATAATATAGATGTTCTCTTCACTCAATAAAAATGAGGAGATTTATAACTTTTATGATTCATTAAAAATTTTAGAAATTACTTGTCCAAAACGTGATAATTTTAATGAAAAGGAGTTTAATTATTTGCAAAAATTAAGATTCAATGTGTATCTTAATATTCTTAATAAATATAAAA
>MDTG01046951.1_pt1 | contig 11438 bp, 10 predicted proteins | sample 811421 | NCBI WGS metagenome assembly MDTG01 (sample SAMN05326645, study PRJNA326480) | marine metagenome | isolation source: seawater | place: Pacific Ocean: South East | collected 2011
GCACTCGCGGATGAATAGCCTGCAATTCTATTGCTGCGGCAATGCCACCTGCCGTCTTGACGTTGATGTCGTGGGGGGGATCACGGCTCTTCCGGTTGACCCAGTGTAGGCCGACGACTTTGGGTTTCCGATTGAAAAGAGTGGCTTGATTTCTCCTCTATTGGGTGAGTCACAGAGGCACATGCACCAATCAGGCTGTTGGATTTTAGCTCAAAGAGGCCGATGAGATCATGAATGCCCCGGTGTCGACAGTCGCCTGTCTGTCGCCGCCTCGTCTCGCAGAATGTTGAAACATCGGACCTTTCAAGGCGCCTTGTTTAAAGGCGATGAACACCTCACACTGTGCGCTATGGTCCCTCGGATTCCTGAAAGAGCAGGCCAAGCTCGGACAAAGACTCGATTGAAGGCAGTCTTTCGATTTGCGTTCGTGATCGGCGCGACAATTACAGCGCTCATCATTGTCCGTATTTCTCACAACGGCTTTCCCCTCCAAATCGGCATCATTATTACATTGATGGTTCTTTCACTTGGTATCGGGCGCATCCTCTTCGCGGACATCGCCAAAACCTTTTTCAAAATTTGGATTGGCGTCATCGTGCTATGCGTCCTGTTTTGGGGTGGTCTCAATGTCCGGCATATCTACACAGGCCAATCGATTCTTTGGGATTTCACCCCATCACCGGGGGTCTATGCATGGAAAGCAGAGGGCTGTGATCCGACATCAGTGATCTGTAAAGTTCAGGGTGTCTGCGGTTTCGAGAAAGGTCAGTGTAAAGCCACCGCAGTGGGTTGTATGCGCTCAGGTGTATGTCTTACCGAGGGCCGATGCGGGTTTCATGATGGTGAATGCATTCCCACTAAGCAGGGTTGTAGTGAAGCCAGCAGTCTATGTTTAGCGTCGGGCAAATGTGGCTTTGAGGCCGGTGAGTGTATTGCCACTGCCGAGGGTTGCCAATTCTCGACCTGGGCCTGTAAACGCCTGGGCAAGTGTGGTTTTGCTGATGGGGCTTGTGTTGCAACCGCCGCAGGGTGTGCTCGCTCGGATTTTTGTAAGCGGCTACGCCAGTGCAAATTAGAGGACGGGGTGTGTACGAGTGTCTCAGAAAAAATGTGAGGCTGTTTTCACTGCGTGTTGAGTCGCACTGCATACCGTAACCCGTTCGTTGCACTGCATTCGGCTAATCTCGGGATAGTCCGGCCACCACGGCGAAGTCACCTTCTTTGCTCTCGGGCGAGTACATAAACGAAAAATGACGGCTCACAAAAACAGGGAGCTTAAAAATCACCGGCAGAATCATGGTTTTAAAAATCGAGCATTGGTCGACGGCATCAAACATCGGTGAGAACGTATATGCCCCCAATCTCATGTGCCAGATTGCTGTCGCTGGCGGTGAGCGCATCTCGGTGACTGAGAACGTTATCGGTTAAAACACGACTCTAACGGTTCAATGTCACATGTCCTCCAGAGTGGGCTCACCACGCAGCGGAGGCCTGATCAATTTGGCACAGCATAGCTGAGGTCTTTGAGAATGCGATGTCATTGTCAAAACGGTCGCCATCCATGTGGATAGATTCACCTGGCCAAAGTCTGGCTTGGTGGCATACTTAAGCCTGACCCCTAACCCCTCACGAAATCTGATTGCCCGTTTTGGAGAATTCATGTTTGAAACCAATCAAAACAAACCGGAACGTATCCTTCGTTTCCTCGTCGCATTGGTGCTTCTGCCTGCCCCATTCTTGTTGGAACAAAGCCTTTACACACTTCTCGCCGCTGGTGTGGGCGGCATTCTCATTTTTAATGCGCTTTCAGGTACCTGTTACACCTACAAGCTCTTTGGGGTGAACACCTGTGAGCTTCCCGGAGATTAGCCATTGGGTAAAAAGCCTGATTTGTCCTCCCCAGGGTTGCTGGTGATCAACGGCACCCTCGGATGCGGCAAAACCACAATTGCAAAGGCGCTGCAAGCCCAAATTCATGGTGCTATGGTGCTCCATGGTGATGAGGTAAGCGCTCGTGTAATTAACTTCTCGGTCAAGAGCGAAAGCTCGCTTCTGACTGTCATACAGCGTCTTGCGGAACAAGCGAGCGCACGGATTGCTCAAGGTTGTCCACTGGTCATCATCGACTACGTTTTTGAGACGCCAGGGCAATTGAATGCGCTTTTTGCTGGCGTAGCGCCCCATGTCCAAATTGGTGCCTTTTATTTGTCCGCGCAGCTCAACGAAATCGATCGCCGTATTCGAATTCGTCAGCATGCCGACCCAGAGGCTGAAATGAGTCGCACCCGCGAGATCTTAGCGACGCAGGCCCCCCACGTGACTGAAGGTGGCATCGGGCAATTACTGGATACAGGCACCCTGGATGTGAAGGAAATCCTGACCCTTATTCTCGCGGAAATGGGTTCAGCTGGGCGAGCTCGTTTGACTCTACCGCCCGATGCGCATGCCGTAGAGTCTAATTAGACCATCGGCGGTTGTTAAAAAAGGCCGGGTTTGACAAGTCCAAGCAGTCTCTACCTAAAGCGTTGCGAGTCTTCCATGCCAGCCTGTTGCTGTGTAAGAATCGCCCGATGAAAACACTGAAGTCGACCCTCTCTCAACTCAATCCACAGCAGCGTCGAGCTGTTGAACATGGAGACGGCGCAATGCTCCTGCTGGCTGGAGCTGGAAGTGGCAAAACCCGAGTCGTCACCACCCGCATAGCCCAGCTCCTCGCCGATGGTGCTCTGCCCGAACAAGTTTTGGCAATGACCTTTACCAACAAGGCAGCTCGAGAGATGCGGGCACGGGTGGCGTCTCTGCTGGAGAGCAACGTGTGTATCATGCCGACGATATCGACTTTCCACGCGCTTGGTGCACAGTTTTTGCGAGAGCATGCTCACCAGTTGGGACGCACGCGTTGGTTTAGTATTTACGACGACAAAGACCAGCTTTCGCTCATTCAAGGTGTGGGACAACGTCTGGGGCTTGAGCTTTCCAAGCGGGATGCTCGCTCGGTGGCACGCGCTTTCAACCATGCAAAAAACGACGGTGGCTCGGCCAGTGATGCCGACCTCGGACTTCAATTCTCAGGCCTCGAAACAAGCAACTTCGGCCGTCTTTATGAAGATGCGCTACTCGCCGCTAATGCCTTCGACTTTGGCGATCTCATTGTGTGCCCAGCGCGCATTTTAGAGGATCAGCCTGCACTGCGCCGCTTCTACCAGGGCATGTGGCGTTGGGTCTTGGTCGATGAGTTCCAAGATACCAATCGGGCACAGTATCAATGGCTGAAACTTATTGCGCCTCCCGGATCTAATCTCTTCGTCGTGGGTGATGACGACCAATCTATCTACGGGTGGCGCGGGGCTGAGGTGGAGAACATATTGGGCTTCTCAGAGACCTATCCGGGCGCTGTATTGATGAGATTAGAACAAAATTACCGAAGCGATGGCCATATCTTGCAGGCGGCCAATACAGTCATCGAACGCAACCATCGTCGACTTGGTAAAACTCTCTGGAGCGAGCGCGGCCCGGGTCACGCCGTGGGATTACATGGCGCCGCTGATGGGCGGGAGGAAGCCCAATGGGTGGTTTCAAAGATTCAAGACCTCTGCGAACATGACGGCTGCCTGCCCGAAGATTTTGCAGTGCTGATGAGGGCCAATCACCTCTCGCTCGAAATGGAGACCCAACTGAGACGGGCCGGTCTGCCTTACGTGCTCTACAGAGGACGGGCATTTTTTGACCGTGCGGTCATTCGGGACGCGTTAGCCTATGCCCGGTTGATCGTGAATCCCCAGGATGACGCTGCATTCCAGCGCGTGGTGAATGTGCCATCGCGTGGCATCGGTAAGCGTTCGATTGAAAAAATTCAGGCGGAAGCCAATGGCCTCGATGACGCTCTTTGGGCCGGTGCAGTTTCTCTTTTGAGCAAAGGGGCCCTTCGGGGAAAGACTAAGGCGGGACTTCAGGCATTTTCCACGGCCTTGGATTCAGCGCGTAGTTCTGATGAACCTCCGAGCGCCACCCTCTTGGCTCTGTATCGAGCGGTGGGGCTGTTGCATGTGGGACCACTGGCCGGTGGTGAGGGCGACCAAGACCGTGAGAGAGCCGAAAACATTCAAGAGCTTTTGGCCGATATCCAGGCCTGGGAGCGAGAGGCAGCTTCACCGAACTTAGAATCCTACTTACAGCAGGTGAAACTTCTGGGCGACAATGAGGCCAAGACTGGCGAGGACGGGGCCGTAGCCTTGATGACGGTTCACGCCTCGAAGGGGCTTGAATTTAATTCTGTTTTTGTTTTGGGGCTCGAGGAGGGTCTTTTTCCCCACCAAAGCGCCATCGATGAAGATGATGTCGAGGAAGAACGTCGCCTTTGCTACGTGGCGATGACCCGGGCGAGGGTCCGTCTCTTCCTGAGTTATGCCCGTTGTCGTCGCACCTTTGGTGATCATCGCTATCCCGACGCGTCTCGATTCATCGACGAGTTGCCCAGTGCAAGCGTAGAAGGGTCGCGTCCCTCCGCAAGACACTCTGCGCAAAGGCATCGCTTTCGTCGCGCGACCGTCTGGTCCAAGACGGCTGAGACCCATCACGGTGATATCGATCTGAATGAGAGAGAGACCTTTGCTCCGGGGAGTCAGGTGTGGCACGCCCAGTACGGTCAAGGCCAGGTGCTCGCCTTTGAGGCAGGCCTTCGTAATACGGTCACGGTGGATTTTGGCGAGTCCGGCACCTTAAAAGTGATCGCAGATTATCTGTCCGATTACGTGCCATGAGGTTGTTTTTTGGTCCGTCTGTTTTGTTGACGGATCGAGGCGTGAAGCGAACTCTGCTTCGGTGTGTCCATCGGGGTAATCCAATGAGCTGAGCGATGATGCCTTGTTGGGAATCGGAGGGCGTGGCACCCTACTTTGGTCTTTTGCATCATGAAGAGTGACCTATGACTGGGCTCCGAAGCCTCAGATGTAGCGAATGCGGTGCGCAGCAACCCACTGGTGAAGCACAGGCCACAGACTGTTACGTTTGTGGGGCGAAGCTCCCTGCGCCGCCCACCCTCGACACCCATGATGGCCAGGGGTCCGCTGGCCCACCCGCTGCCGGTCGGCTGCTGGGTCAACTGGGAAAGATTCCGGACGGCAGAGAGGACGTAGATCTGTCGGATCTCCTTGCAGACGAGGCACCGGCTCAGCCTCAGCACCTTGCGCGCATCGCCTTGAAGTCGAGCTTGGCCATCCCATCAGGTCAGACCCCATCGATTGACCAGCGCCAGAGCGAGGTCGGGCAGCGATCGGACGCCGAACTGGAAAAAAGCCGTTCTGCATACAGCCCGGCATCGGCTGAGCCGATGTCTGAAGTCAGGCCCGATGCCGAACCAGTGCGATTGAGTTCGTCGTTTACCAAAAACATGCTTGACGACGCGCCATTGAGCCTGCGTTCCCAAGGAGAACAAGGTTCATATGCTCGATTAAACGATCGTGAGCCGTTTCAAGAATCCGCCTCATCGCAGCCCCTTAAGTCCTCGGACGGGACTGACGCGGATTCACAAAAAGTGGCAGCAACACTTTTCGGGGTGGGTCTTGACGACCCGGATGACCCTGGGCAAACGAGGCAGTCTCAGGACCAGCCAGGGGCCACAACTTGGCGTGTTCGCAACGCCAAAGGTGTGGTCTACGAATTCGCCTCTCGTGAGGCCGTCACCAGTTGGATCAAGCAACGTAGCGATTCGGTATCGCTCGAAGTGGCCGAGGGCGAGGGGCCATTCGAACCGGCCGAGAAGCTCGGTTTTGCACGGGCTCAGGCCTCCTTGAGCTCTACAATAAAAAGTGCTTCCCATGCTCAACTGCCGATAGAGTCGAGAAGTGAGGCCGTGGATTGGGCGCTGGGCCAAGGCGACGAACTCGTCCTTGATCGTCAACGTATGGCTGATCCGTCGCCAGCCCTGGGCCAGCCTCTTCCTTTGCCAGAGCAGCCCGAACGTGTCGCTGGAATGCGAGGGGGGGCGGTGGCAAAAACCCTTCCCGCTGCTTTTCGAGTCGCCTTTGCCTTGCTGGTCCTTGGCACAGGTCTTGGACTCTGGATGGCTGAGATGCCGTCGGTGAACCTGGGTGTTTTTGGAAAAGCAGGGCGCGCGACCGCGAACAATCCACCGGCGGTCCCCGAGAAATTATCGGCCCAGCGTCAGCGTGCTCTTCAAGATCTCGAATCCGGAAACTATACCGCAGCGGTCATTCGACTCGAGCGAGTCTGGCAGGCGGAGAAGGACCCTGAGTTGCTCAAGCATCATGCTCTGGCGCTTTATCGCAGTGATCGACTTGATGAAGCGGTTGAGACGTTGAGGGAGTTTCAGGCTCAGATGGCCGCCAAAGCATTGCCCTGAACCTGGGGTGAAGTGCCCACCAATGAACGCTTATCCTTGAACAATGGGCCCTAAAGGGTTTATCAGAAGCCGATTTCTGTCCTCGGCATCGACTCAGCTTCGGTTGCGGCTCTTGGGAGGTCTAGACGATGAAAAAGCATGAGGTGCGCGTAAGAGATCCACAGGGCGTTGAGCGGCGCATGGACAGCGAGGATGAATTGCGAACATGGAGTGCATCTCTGGAGACAGTGGATGGCTTTGAAGTGCGAGTCGAACAAACGGAGTCTTGGGTTTCATTGAGGAGTCATCTGATGGCAGGCATCGACGAGGGGCCGGAAGGCCAGACGGCGCATTCGGGTTTGGAGTCGAGTGTGCATGAGGATGAAGCATCGGCGATCGCTGAGGCAGTCACAGCCCAAATTATTCCCGCGGCTGTTCAAGTGGACCCTGTAACAGAGGCGCCCAAACGAGAATCGAGCGTGCCTGACGAGCTGGGCGATACGGCTCACGTGAGTCTCTCGGGCTCGAAAGACGGCGAGGGAATCATGAGTACTCAGTTGGGCGGATTGTCGAGTGGGATTCAAAAAAATCCGCCCCCTCTGCCCGCTGGATTGGTCGATGAGGTTGAAAATGACTCATCGTCCGGGTCAGGTCTTCTGAGTACGCAGGGTTATGCTTCAACGAAGTCAGAATTGAGCGAATCGCCCCATGAAGAAAATGAAGGCCCTCGAGATACAGAAGAATACCCTCATCCCATCAAGTCTTTGCCTATTCCCGCCTCGATTCCCAACACAAATATCGCAGATCCGCTCGGGCCGCTCATTGATGGGGGTCAGGAAATCTCAAGTATCGATGTGGTTGCAGACGAGAGCTACGATTCTTTTGATAGCCTTGATGATGCCTCCAGCATTGATGAGTTTGAAGATGTATCGGAGTTGAAAAGCGTAGACTTACAGCTTGACCTACAAGGCCCCGCGGCGCTGGAAGACAGATTGACTACACCACATAAGGCCGACGGGCGTGAAGCGCTCGAGAGAGGCGTTGAAGAACGTCCGACGTTCCCAAGAAATGGGGCGGTTTTGCAGGAGGGGCCAACCCTGCGTTATGAGGGCCGAGATGGGCTGATGGACCGCCGCGAGCCCGCCTTCGTTCGGGCGCATGATGAAAATGTTGCGCTGGCTCCGTCGCAGATGAAAAGTCAGATGCCCCAACTGGCGGTCTCGACATCTGCGGCGACGTCGCGAGGGTCAGTCCGGGCAGATGGTCTTGAAATGGCACCAACGTCGAAATATCCGTCTCAGGGGGCTAGGACGCCCAACACGCGGGCAGTGCCGCCAATATTGGTTGTTTGCTTACTCATGGCCGTGGGTGCAGACCTCGTTCATCGTGTTTTCTTCAACGAAGATTCAGTCAAGGCAAATCAGCCGGGCCTGCCTGGCGGTGCAGCCCATCTGCCTGGTGAAATGCCATTGGGTTTCGAAAGCGCCGTCGTTGATCGTCTCGTGGAGGCAAGTCGGCTGATGGGATCAGGCGATGTCGATGCGCTTAATCAGGCGCAAGCCATTTTAAATGGTGTGACTTCAGCGCCTGAGGGTCTCGATCGGCGACTTGAGTCTCGTGTGTATGCAGGTTTAGCTGAGGTCAGTTTGCTCAGGGCGGAGAGGGCTCGTGTTTTGGGGAGGGATGCCCAAGCGGAGCTGGCCAAGGCAATCGTGCTCATCGCCAAGGCCAAAAATGCTGAAGACTTGGCCAGTTTGTCGTATCTCGAAGCCGAACATGCACGAATTTCGGGAAAACCAGGCGAGTTGGCAAAGCTGCTGGCGGGGGCCAAAGAGAGCGGGCGAAGTGTCGCTGAACTTGGTCGTTTAGAGGCATCTCTTTTGTTGATGACAGATAATAAGCCCGGGAAAGCGCTTTCGGTGCTTGAGGACCTTAAGGGTCAGCCGGGGGGCGCTCTCGCTGCAACCCTCTTTCGAGTTGAGCTACTCGAGAAGGTGGGCAACCTCCAAGCAGCGCTCAAGCTGCTTGATGCTGCAATCGACATTCACTCCGAAAAGAGCGAACTCATCGAGTGGCGCAGGCGTCTTCGGACTCTTCGTCTTGATAGGATGGAAAAGCAAGGGCGCTCAAATTCCAAATCTGTTGCGGTAAAGGAAAAGAAAAATCAGGCAAAATCGAAATCTCCATCGGGAGTCTCGCCAGAAAAGGTCAGTGGATCATTTGCTGATCTGATGTCGGAGGGCGCTCGATTGCTTGAGCGCGGCCGGGCACGTCAGGCAAAGGACTATTTCAAAGCAGCGTCGGCCTTGAAGCCCGGCGCGCCGGAGGCTGTATCGAATTTGGGTTGGTGTGCGCTTGAGTTGCGAGATGCACAGGGGGCTAAAGCATTTTTCAATCGCTCGCTTAAAGTCGTACCTCGCTTCGAAGACGGGCTTTATGGTTTGGGTATTGCGCAACAAAAGCTCGGAGAGTTGAATGCTGCTCAGGCCACATTTCGTAAGTACCTCGATGCACATCCCACCGGTTCAAAGGCAACCATGGTCCGGAGACGGTTAGAGAAACTATCGGGTGGGGGTTGACGGTCGATTTTAGTTGGCTAGAAACTTTGGATTCCTGTATACCCCACCATCGCGTTCCGTTGGGCAAAGCGGGTCGCGGCACTTAGTGAATATGGCTCGCCTCAACCAGAGGCTTGCGAAGGGCGGATGGGCATCATGACTCGCTCGGAAAAGCAATGTGTTGTTTACGCTGGGCTCGTTCTGACATCGGGCGAGTCCGAATTGATGACCAACATTCTATTGGAATGTGAAACAGGGGCCGGACTCTTCTCTGTTGGGCTTGACGTGCTCGGTTGCCAGCCCCGAGCTCGCTCAAAGACAGCCCATGGTCGTGGTACAACTGCTGGCCTGGGCGTTTCGTCGCCGCGTGTGTCCGGTTCGCCAATGGGTGTTGAGCTGCCACGCGCTGTTTAAATCATGCCTCTGACATAAATGCGGCCACAGAGACCGTAACGGCACTTCAACATCGCCTGCGAATCCGTCTGATTCATTGATTGGAGACCTCTCATGCCTCGATTTAACACACTCGCGTGGCAAGACGGTCACCTGCGCCTCATCGACCAACGGCTGCTGCCAGAGGAAGAAAAATATATCACATGTAAGAGCTGGGAAGCTGTGGCGGAAGCTATCCGTGAAATGGTGGTGCGTGGTGCGCCCGCCATTGGTATTGCTGCTGCCTATGGCGTCGTGATGGGCGCGAAGGAACTCTGTACTGATAATGATGCCATCGACGAGGCACTCGTACCTGTTTTCGAGGGTCTTGCAGCGACTCGACCAACTGCCGTCAACCTTTTCTGGGCCCTCGAACGCATGCGGCATGCAGCCAAAGTCGTTGGGAGAGGTTCATCGGCTTGGGCGTCATTGCTCGAAGAGGCTGAGGAGATTCACGCTGAAGATGCACGCATGTGCGCAGCCATGGGCAAGCACGGTGAATTGCTTCTCCCAGATCAAGCCCGCCTTCTGACGCACTGTAATGCTGGTGCTTTGGCAACGGGGGGCGAGGGCACCGCTTTGGCCGTGATCAGGGCTGGTTGGCGCTCAGGTCGCATTGTGAGTGTTTTTGCCGACGAGACTCGACCATTTTTACAAGGCTCTCGCCTCACTGCTTGGGAGCTGCAAAAAGACGGTATTCCCGTCCGTATCATCACCGACAATATGGCAGCCCACTTTATGCAGAAAGGTGAAATTGATGGTGTTGTCGTGGGTACGGATCGTATCGCAGCCAACGGTGATATCGCCAATAAGATAGGAACCTATGGCCTTGCTCTCCTATGCAAAGCACATCAACTACCGTTTTGGGTCATCGGCCCCACAAGTACGATCGATCTCGAAACAGCTTCTGGTGAGGGCATCGAAATTGAGCGTCGAGCCGACCGGGAGGTCACCCACATTGGCTCAACTCGGATTGCCCCTGTCGGTGTGCCGGTGGAAAATCCGGCTTTTGATGTCACGCCCGCTGGCTTGATCACCGCAATCGTCACCGAGCATGGCATAATTGAGCCTCCTTTTGTGGAAGGCTTACGGGTTCATGTGGAGCGGTCTAGGTTGGAGAATACCTCTGAGATTTAGCGTATCTGTGGGCGAGTCAATTGGTGGGTAGACGCTAAAAGACTTGACTTTACCCAATGCGCAACTTAGGGTTCGCGCCCCTGCGTGAATTCGGCCTGCTTCAAGTGTAATAGCCGATTCGCGAAGGCATTTGTTACAACGTGTTGCTAATTCCGAATTGGGAATGGTGTGGTTATGTACGCGATCGTCAAGACAGGTGGAAAACAATATCGAGTAACCGCTGGCCAGACAGTGAGAGTCGAAAAACTCGACGGGCAGGTGGGCGAGAGCGTCGCGCTCGAAAACGTGCTCCTGGTTGGTGGTGACGGTGAGACTCGCATCGGCAAGCCGATGGTCGAAGGGGCCTCAGTCGACGCAGAGATCGTCGAACAGGGTCGCCGGGCCAAGATACTGGTTTTTAAGAAAAAGCGCCGCAAGGGTTACCACAAGAAACAAGGCCATCGTCAACTGTTCACGGGGTTGCGGATCAAAGAAATCCGCGCTTAAACGTTAACGAGCAAAACGAGGAGACCTAAAATGGCCCACAAAAAAGGTCAGGGAAGTACCCGGAACGGGCGCGATTCAAACGCACAGCGACGGGGCGTCAAACGCTATGATGGTGAATTCGTGCGCGCAGGCAACATCATTGTGCGGCAGTGCGGTACACGGATTCATCCTGGATCCAATGTCGGTTTAGGGCGAGATTACACTCTCTTCGCTCTTGTTGATGGTGTCGTCAAGTTCGAAACCTTCCGAGGTGGTCGTAAGCGAGTGGCCGTCGCCGAAGCTGCTCAAGGCTAAAAAATCAAATTCATCGACGAAGCGCTCATTCACGTCAAAGCGGGTGACGGAGGCGCAGGGGCAGTGAGCTTTCGACGGGAGAAGTATGCGCCGCGTGGTGGCCCCGATGGTGGTAACGGTGGCCGCGGTGGCAGCGTTCGCCTAGAGGCTGACCCCGGTATCAATACACTCCTCGATCTGCGCTACAAGAA
>MDTG01176445.1_pt1 | contig 11438 bp, 10 predicted proteins | sample 811421 | NCBI WGS metagenome assembly MDTG01 (sample SAMN05326645, study PRJNA326480) | marine metagenome | isolation source: seawater | place: Pacific Ocean: South East | collected 2011
CAAGAAAAAACCAGTAAAATCAACAAAATCACCTAAAAAGACTATCAAAATCAAGAAAAAACCAGTGAAATCAACAAAATCACCTAAAAATAAGTTATAATAAAATTGAGAAATAAATTTATTAAAAGATTATATAATATTAAAAATACAAGAATATGTATTGGTGTATTCCGACGTATGATAACTCTGATGAATCTTTTGATCAAATACTAGATTGTTGGAGTACAACGACTGGTGTTTATTCAAGAGAAACTACACTTGGTAAATTTCCAATATTTGGCAATGGCGTCGGAGAAATTTCTCTTGAAGTATTGCAATATTTAGTAGAGAAGTAAATATTGCAATCGTAAAAACCTTATAATTATAATTATATTACTTTATATAGTATTATATGAATATCTCTTATATTGAACCTCCTCGTTCTAAAAAAAAATCAACTGTTAAATGTCCTTTATGTCATAAGTTTTTTGATGTTAATATTATTAGAGGTCATTATAAACAATGCATGATAATATATCAAAAATATAAAAGAGTACAAAAGATTATTAAATTTAATAGAACAGAAGAGATAGATCGTAAAAATCGTATTTTTAAACAACAACAAACACATGAATATAAACTTGGAATGATTAAAAAGAATAAAGAGCTTGAAAAAAAAGAATATTATGATTATTTAAGAAAAGAATATATAAAAGAAAAAGAAATTCAACTTAAAAATCAACAAAAACAACATTTTACACAAGAAAAACAAGAATTTAAACAAGTAAAACAAGAATTTAAACCAGTAAAACAACATTTTAAACCAGTAAAACAAGAATTTAAACCAGTAAAACAAAATTTTACACAAAAAAAACAAGAATATCAAAATAAAAGTAGAGAATTAGCAATTAGAACATTTCCACAAACTCTTTATCAGTTATATACAAGAACAGAAATAAATAATAAATATACAGAATACTATAATAATTATCTAAATAATAAGAATGTTGTTTTAGTAGGTCCTGCTTCATCAATTATTAATACAAATTCAGGAGATATAATAAATTCATTTGATATAATTGTTCGTTTAAATAAATCACTTCCATTATCAACTAAAATGATGAAAGATATTGGAAATAGAACAGATATATTATATAATTCATTAAATAGATATGATCATCCAGGAGAGAATATTCTGAATGAAAAATTTTTTATTAATAATAAACTTAAATTTCTATGTTCTTCATATCCAAATATCACTCCTTTTTCACATGATATTAAAGATTATTTAAATAATTCAAGAGCAAAACTTCCATTTAGAATTGTAAGTGAAAAATTATATCATAATATTAAAAATTCAATTAAAACTCGTCCTAATACAGGAATAATGACAATATTAGATTTACTTCAATCGCCAATTAAAACATTATATATAACCGGTCTTAACTTTTATAAAACAGATTATTATAAAACATATACAAAACAACAAAGGACAAATAGAGGAGCATTAGTTTCATATAATTCATCTAACATGATACACAATCAATCACCACAGATAAATCTATTAAGACATCTTGCACTAAATGATAAAAGAATTATATTAGATAGAACATTATATAGAATTGTATATACAAATTATATCTCATTCTTTGGGAAAAAAAAACAAATAGATAATGATAATATATTCAATCTTAAATATAATCCAACAAATAATGCATCTTTTATAGACTATTTTACAATTAAACCAGATAAAGTATTATTTGTTGGATTATTAAATAATTTAATTGATATATCTAATTATTCACCTGACTTAATAATAACTATTAATCATGAAAATATTAAAAATTCAACTAATATTCCTGTTATATCATTAACAGACAATAAACAAAATAATCCATCATATATTAAATCAATCATAAAATTAAATAATACAGAAACAGAAAGTAATGTAGGGAAATATAAATGTAATAAACAACATTATTCGGGAATAATGCGGATATTAAGTAATTTATCTATATATCCAAATACACAAAATACAACAGAATTATATATTTTACTTTGTATGTTATATTATTTCCCTAATTTAAAAATAGTAAATACTTCATTTCAAAAACATTCAGAAGAATATTTATTATGTGAATTTATTAAAACAATCGCAAAATAATATAAACAAATACAAATAATATAAACAAATACAAATAATATAAACAAATACAAATAATATAAACAAATACAAATAATATAATTCAATATGAAATATATTATTTTTTTACTTAATTTAATTGGAGTTCATATGAGTAATGCTAATATTCAAGATACTAAAAGAACAAAATTAATAGAATTAAATCCAAAGATTAATTTTTTAGTATTTTTAATTATATCTTCTTTTCCATTATATCTTATATATTACTCTATATATAATCATACAAACGAAATACTATCAACAATTTTTATAATGTTAATTCCACCAATAAATTATATTGTTTTACTTAATTATTTCAAAAGAACATATTTCTTTAAGATATACACTGATATAATATATAATGATGATTATACAAAATATAAATTAGATAAAATAATATTTTATATATCACTAACACTTACTTTATCAACAATGATATTATCATATATATTTAAAATACTTGGTTATAAATCAGTTATATTAGATAATAGTATTTCAAAAATAGGACTTAGAATAAGTTTAATATTATATTCCATTATATATAATTTTTATAGTAGATTTATATTTTTTTTTAATACAATTATATTTTTTGTTGTATTTTACAAACATTATATAGATATATCAAAACAAATAGAAGATATTAAATTAATAAAATCATGGAGCAATGATAAATATAAAAGTGCAATTTCGGTTATTAGTTATAATCTTCTTTTTATAAGAAATGAAATTAAAAAATCGATTGATTTATTAGAATATATATATATATCATCTACATTATTAGGATGTATAGCAATAGGAGTTATATTAGAAAATAATATTATGAATATATTTTTAGTAGGGTCAATTATAATATGGTCTTTTATACAAATTATATTTTTATATATAATGACTTTAATAACAAATAAAAGAGAAGAACTACTTGAATTTATTAATAAACCTCGTTTTTGTTGTCATTATTTGATGAAAACAATAGGGTCATCAACAGATATTATATCATTAATAGATAATGATAGAAGAAGAGACTATTTTACACAATTTATATCAGATATAGTTAAAACACAATCTAATAGAATATCATCTAGTAAAACATCACATGATATTGAATTAAAGACTATAAAGATTGATGAAAATAATAGGGAAAATATAATGAATAATAAAAAGAAAGAACGAGAACAAGAAGAAATTATTCGTATTAGAACAACTGGAAGTTCAGAAGGAAGTGGTTATATTATTGAAGATAAAAGAAAGCCAATATCTTCTCAAATGTATAATATTAAACAACTTAAAACAACTGGAATAGAAAATTCATCTAGTATAGATTGGATTATATTAAATAAAATATTATCTGACAATTGGGCAACATTTCAATTTATGGGAATTCAGTTTGATAATTCTGATAGTATTAAAAAGGTAATTGGAATGGTTGGATTAACTATATATGGATTTAAATATTTACTTACCAATTTTCATTTATAAATTTATATTTTTATAAAATAATATTAGCGTTTAAATTATTTAAAGACTTTATACATATTATAATATATAATGGAACAACATCAACCATACACAGTAATTGAAGATACACAACATTTTAAAAAAATTATTCGTAATGAAGATACAGAAAATGTATTATATGTAATTGATTTTCATGCTACATGGTGTGGTCCATGCAAAGAAATGGCACCGGATTATACTATACTTGCTGAAAAATATGGAAAACACATGCTATTTATGAAGTGTGATGTAGATGAAGCACAAGAACTATCTGATGTATTTAGTATTGAATCACTCCCAACATTTGTATTTGGATATAATAAAAATATTATTGATAAATTTGAAGGAGCAAATCTTAAAAAGGTTGAAACAAAGATTAATGAATATATTAATATGGAAGATAGACAATATGCTCTTTTAAGTGATGGTTGTGATGATGAAGAACAAAGTGATGGAGATGAACACGATGAAGAACAAAGTGATGGTGAAGAGCACGATGAAGAACAAAGTGATGGCGATGAGCACGATGAAGAACAAGATGATTTAGATGTTGATGAAATTATTGATACATTACAACAAGATGAAACTCATGAAAAAGAACAACCAGAAGTTGAAAGTAATTCTGTTAAAGAACTTAAAAAGAAAAACAAAGAACTTCAACAACGATGTAATTCTCTTGAAAAAGATAAAAAACGTCTTGAAAGAGTATTATCAAAAATTAAATCAATGACCGATTAAATACATTCCGTCTATATAAATAAAATAAAAATAATGGCATAATTTATAAATGGAATTGTCAAAAATATTTAATTGTTTTAATAAAAATAATAAATTAGAAAGTTTAAAAAGAGAAGTAGATGAATTAAGAAAAATTTGTAATTCTCAAAAAAATCCAATTCATATGGAAACAACAAAAATAACTTCTGAATATGAGTTAAAAAAAGAATTAACAGATAAATTAGATGATAATAATACAGATATTTTAACAAAAATTGTTTTTTTAAAAGAAGAAATACAAAGATTAGATAAAAAAGTACAAGATTTAGAAATAAATTTAGTAAGTAGTGATAATTATTGTATTATTGATAATAAAATAGGAGGAAATACAAGTAGCGATGAATCAAATAGTGATGATGATCAATTAAGTGATAATATTGAAATTATAAGTAATACTAAATCAAATCATATATAATTTAGATTAATTATCTATATAAATATTTTCTCATTTCATTCATAACTTTATCTTTAATTATATATTTAGTTAAATCATATGGAGTTCTTCCTTTAAGTCTTTCTAATAGATAATTAATAGAATAAATACCACATTCAGAATGTCCATATTGATGTCTTTTATCATTAACTATTTTAATAACAGGACCAGATGATTTTATTTTAGAATGCATCTGATTCATAAATTTTCTTATAAGTTCGTGTGGTTCTTCTCCATATGAATCAAAATAATCAATATAATGTGGAGTACGAGACAAATCAATCATCATGGCAACCCAATGAGAACCAGACTCATAATGATAATCTAAATTATATATAATTCCTATCATTGTTATTCCTTTATTATTTCTCAATTTTAAAGGGTCTAATGTAGTTAAAGGGCAACTAATTCCATTAGGACAATCAACAGGAACTGGTCCAAAAAATGCAAAATGATCGTATTTTCTTTCATATTGTTTCATTACCTCATTAATATCAGTTGTGCTTAACCAGGCATGTTTATTTTTTTTCCAATCTTCTGGCATTTTTGGTTTAAAACGAGAAAGTAATCTTCCTTTATTACTTTTTACAAAATCTTCATCTAACCAACAAATTTCTTTATCACATTTTTTTGATAATGCAGTTCTTAAACTATTCCATAATTGTTTATGACTTTTATTTTCTATCTTTATTTTTTTAGATGGATTTTTCTTATTATATGCTTTAATCATTTTTATTAAATCATTCTTTTCAAAACACGATTTACATTTTTTACTTTTTTTTACATTTGGTGCACAATCCATATAATAATATATAGATTATTATATGTTTTTCAACTACTATAATTAGTTTAATATTATTAATAGAATATTTATATTATTGAAAAATTTAATATATTATAAAATATAATGACATCATTATGTCTATGTATGATTGTTAAAAATGAATCAAAAATAATAACAAAATGTTTAAATTCAATAGTAGATTATTTAGATTATTGGGTAATATGTGATACTGGTTCAACTGATGGTACACAAGATATTATTAAATCATATTTTAAAGAAAAAAATATTAAAGGTGAATTACATGATGATGAATGGGTTAATTTTGGTCATAATAGAACACTATCATTAAAACGTGCAAAAAATAAAACAAAGTATTGTTTTATAATAGATGCTGATGATAGATTAGTTGGAAAATTGTTTATTCCTAATGATAAAATATATAAAATGTTTAATATGAAAATTATATTAGGTAATTTAGAATATTCAAGAGTTCAAATATTATGTAATAGTTTAGATTGGGAATATAAAGGAGTTGTTCATGAATATCCAGACCTTATTACTAAAAACAATTATGATGTTGGTACTATACAAAATTCATATATTCAAGCAGGAACATTTGGCGATAGAAGTATAAATAATGGTTCTAAATTTACAAGAGATATTAAATTATTATTACAAGGAATAATAGATGAACCAAATAATTCAAGATATTATTTTTATTTAGCTCAAAGTTATAAAGATAATAAAGATAATGAGAATGCTATAAAATATTATAAAAAAAGAGTAGAAATGGGAGGATGGATGGAAGAAGTATATTACTCATTATATATGATTGGAATATGTAAGCAAAGAGAAGGTCTTAATTTTGAAAATGAAATTTTATATGATTATTTAAAAGCATTTAATTATAGAAAAAATAGACTAGAAGCACTATATGAAATTGTTAAATATTATAGAATGAATAGAAAATATCGTGAAGGATATTCATATGGAATGCTTGGAATAATAAATACTTTTCCAAAAGATGTTTTATTTATAGATAGAGACATACATATTTATAAGTTTATAGATGAAATGGCAATATGTTCTTATTGGGTAAAAGATTATAAATTATCAATTAAATTAAATAATAAATTATTAAAATTAGATTGTTTAGATAATAATTATATAAATAGAATAAAAAAAAATTTATCATTTTCATTAGATAATTTTTAAGTTTTAATCATAATATTCAATTGATAAATATTAATTTTTATTATAATACTCATTTGATAAATATTAATTTTTTATTATAATATTTATCAGTTTAAAAAACACAAATATTATATATTACTTATTAGATGATAGAAATAGATGTTCCACCTCAATCAATGATAGTAGATATAAGAAAAGTATCTGAAATGAAAAAAAGAACAATAACAGATTATAGAAAAAAAGAAGTAATAGAAGTATTTAAATACAGTATGGCAAATTCAAAATTAGAAGATTCAAGTAAATGGTTAGTAGAATTACATTGTAGTGGATGTTATGATGAGATATGGGATGAAATAATAACAGTATATAGTAGATATATTAATATTAATAATTTTAATTTATTAGAACATATTTATATCAAATATAAGTATTTTAGTAAATATTATAATTCTATTGATAAAAGATATTCAATTCATTTAAGAAATACACAAGAGATAAGAAATTTATTAATATCTGTTGTTTCTAAAATGACATTATCTGTTAAAAATGATATATTTGATAAAAGGTCTGTTGTGAAAGTAAAGGATTTTGATTTTCAAAAAGAAGGATTATTAAAAAATGTTAAAAATACAAGTCTTGAATTTATATTAAGTATTATAGAAAATGAAGATTGTAAAGAATTAAAACTTGGTGTAAATGAAATTGGATTTCATCTTAGAAAAACAAAAAGTTTAAATAATTGTATGTTTTGGTATAACTGGTTATGTAGATTAGAAACATTAAAAAAAAAAGATGATCTTCCATTAACAACCTTCACACGCTCTATAAAAGGAGTTGATGAAAAATATTGTAAAGATTGGATTTGGTTATTATGGAAATTAATATTCAAAGATATTACAAGAAGAAATAATCCAGAACTAACAAAAACAATAAAATATTTATATGAATGTTATAAAATTAATTATAAACCTTCTTATAAGCAAAAAAGAAAATATCTTATATTTATGGCATTTTACACTATTGTTATATCAGTTGATTTTAAAAGAGAGAATATGATGAAACCATATTTAGAAATACAAGCATCTGCCAATATAAATATTATATACAGACTTATAGATTATCATTTACTTAAAACTTATAATAATAATATGGATTTTGATAAATCTGGATATAAAAAAACAACAATCCGGAAATATCAAGAAGAAGTTGAAAAGAAAATAAAACGAGAAGAAAAAAGAGTAATAAAAGAACAAACTGAATCAGAAAAAGAAAGTGAAGAAACTGTTGAAAATAAGATGTCATATTTAGATGATTTATTATTCTTAAAAAAAAAACAAAAAGAAGTTAAGAATGTTGTTAAATATTTTGAAACAGCAGGAGATATAGAGGATGAAGATGTAAAAAAAATAATATACTTATAATATAGTATTATGGGATTTAAAGAAAAAAGCGATGAAATAATAAAAAAACATAATAATAATTTTATGAAATTTCTTATTGCAATTAAAATATTTTTTGAAACAATTGGAGAATATTTAATGAAATTAATATCAGGAACATCAGACCCGATTATAGATTATACTAAAAATCCAGGTAATGCACAAGAAAGATTATGGTATGGTTTTGTTGGAACTATTCAAGATTTTTTTAAAGAAGATGAAAGTAGTTTAACACCAGAAGAAAAAATTCAAAAAAAAAGAGGAGAAAAATCAGGTACGCTTCCTGTTCCATCATTAAATTTCATTAATTATTTTATAAAAAATGCAGGTATAATAGTTTCAATTGGAATGCTTGTTGGTGCTATTATATTAAATGGAAGATTTAGAAAACAATATATTCAACAAATGAGAGATAATGAGTTAAATATAACACGTGATATTTATCAAAGTGATATTTATCAAGGAGTAGAATTTGGTTCAATTCAACCATATTTTTATAATAGTTCTGCCAAGAGAAATGAATATATATATCTAAGAGATTGTTATATTAATTGTTGTTATAAATCATATCTGACAGGAGGATTTGGTTCTAAACCAACAACATATGCAATTCCACATATAATTAAATCAGGAGCAAGAGCATTACATTTTGATGTATTTGAAGACCTTATTGGAGTAAAAATAGATGGTGCTTATATTCCTCATGTAAGATGTCCTAATAATAGTGTAGATGATGGTATTTCATTTGATGATATGATGAAAGCAGTAAATAATGCAGACCCTTTTTCAAAAATGAGTAATGGTAATTCACATTATCCATTAATATTATATTTAGATTTTTGGTATCAAGAAGATAAAGATATTGGAACTAAAAATGTAAATAGAGGATTTAGACATTATAATTCATATGAATCTATATATAATATTTTAGATTACTATTTTAATGATCAATTAGGATTAAAAACACCAAATTATGGAAGTGGAGGAAATATGACAAAAGAGAGTGATTTTGGTAGTATTCCTTATTATTTAGCACAAGGTCGTTTATTATTAATTAGTAATGTTTCTCCACAAACAATAAAAAGTACAAGTGAAAATGACCCTGATAAACTAGACCAATCAACTAAAAATATAGGTAATTTAGCATCTGTTTTATATGGAACAATTAATTTCAAAAGTGCAACACGTTCAATTAATATTAGAAATGGTTCTGATTCTCAAAATAACCCAAAAATGTATGGATATATATATACAAGTGATACAGCAAATGCAGGTGGTATAACAGGACAACAAGGAGGTGGTATAAATAATATAAAAACAAATGCTCGCACTGGAATGTATATTGTTATTCCAGAAGATCCAATTACTATAAATAAAAATCTATGGAGAAAAAATATAACTAATCCAAAATTTTTAGATTGTTTTCAACATGGTATGCAAATGGTTTTTATGTGTTATCAAAATGGATTTGATCAAGTATCAAATTATATACAGTTTTTTAATAAATCATCATTTGTAATTAAAAGAAGTGAATTACGTAATATTATAAATAGTCCTGTAAATGTTCAACAACAAGCGCCTCAATTATCATATGCCCCCATTAGCGCAGCTAAGGTTAAAGATTTTGTTGATTATTCTTTATAATATATATCAATTTACTTTAAACACCCCATTCATTTATTTTAAAATTATTTTTAACAGAATAATTAAATAAATAAAAATATGTTTTTTCGATTTCATTAAAATTCCATTTTTCAATTAAATATTTATTATCATTATTTTTTAATAATGTTATATATTTTTTCTTATGTTTTTTCATATAATTCAATAAATAATCTATTATTATAAATTTTAACTTATCATCTAAGAACACAATATAAATAATATCAATTACATCTTCTTTAATACCACTTATATTATAAGATATATATGATGTTATACAAATAAGATTATTATTTTTATAAAAACCTAATGTTGTTATATCTGGATGAATAATATATGAATTAAATGTATAGTATTCTACCCTTTCATATATCTTATTTTTTGATATATGGTTAATATATATATTATATAACATATCAATATCATCTTTTTCTGTTATTAATTTAATTAATATGTCATCTTTTTCAGTTATTAATTTAGTTGATATATCATTTTGTAATAAGGTTATATCTTTATAATAATAAGCAGTTTCATAACAATGTTTGAAATGATGTTTTTTATTATCTGAACGATGATATGCTAATGGATAATTATTTTGTTTCATATTTCCAATAATTGCTGAAATTAATAATGGAGCATAATTGTTTTTTCTATATATTGAATTAATACATAAATTATCTACATATATAGTTTTATGTTCTTCGCCTGATATAATAAGTGTTGTATATTTTCCTGATATTATGCCAATTAATTCTTTCTTTTTAAATAATCCAAATAATATATAATTTTTACCAATTAAGTAATCTATATATGTTTCTGTATATATTGTTTTTTTATTTTCATGTGTGTAATGTTTATTTAAGAATTTAATGAAAACATTTTTATTTATATTTGATGATATATATAAATCTCCTTTTGGAAATATAATTTTTAAATCATTTGGTGATTTAATAATTCCTTCTTTTCTTGAATTATTTTGTTTATTATTTTGAATAGGTTGATTATTATCCCAAAAGTAATATTTTTTTATATATAATCTTGAATATACGGTATATATAAATAATAACATAACAAGTATTATAATAAGTTTTTTCATTATATAATTAATGAATTATATTCTATATATAATCTATATATGACTAATTCAAGTACTTTTTTTATAAATGGTGTTACTAAAAATAAAACAAAGAAATTACAATCAAAACAATCTAAAAAATCAAAACAGTCAAAACAGTCTAAACAATCAAAACAATCAAAACAAAAATTAAGTAATAATAAATTAAATAGCAATCACTATTTACAAAATAGATTAAATAGTATTGATAATAATATTAAAAATTTTTTAAATAATCCAGTAGATAATAATAAAAAAAAGAATAATAATATAGGAATGTTAAGTATTAATAATAATTCTAATAATAATAATTCTAATAATAATAATTCTAATAATAATAATTCTAATAATAATAATTCTAATAATAAACAAAATTTGGG
>MDTG01218519.1_pt1 | contig 11437 bp, 9 predicted proteins | sample 811421 | NCBI WGS metagenome assembly MDTG01 (sample SAMN05326645, study PRJNA326480) | marine metagenome | isolation source: seawater | place: Pacific Ocean: South East | collected 2011
GGTGCTGGTGGCAAACCCAGCCGCAAAATTATTGATGAATTGGTATCAGATCGTCCTGTTTATTTAACCTCTACTGATGGCCACTCCGGTTGGGCTAACTCACTAGCTCTGGAAATGGCTGGTATTACAGAGGATACCCCAGATCCAATTGATGGCATCATTGATCGAGATCCAGAAACTGGTGAATTAATTGGGAGCCTGCAAGAAGGGGCGATGACTTTGATGGAAAAAATTATTCCACCAGATAGCTTTGAAAGTAAACTGGCTGGGCTTCGTTACAGTATAAAAATGTTAAATGGCTATGGTATTACAGCGATTCAGGATGCCATTGTTAGAGAGCCTGATTTAAAAACCTATCAACATCTCGAGGAAAATAATGAATTAACACTAAGGGTCGTAGCTTCCCAATGGTGGGAACGTTCAGAGGGTTTAGAGCAGATTGAATACTTTAATCAGATGCGCGATAAATATACTAGCCGTTTAATTAACCCAAGTACCGTGAAAATTATGCAAGATGGTTTGGTTGAAAACTACACAGCTGTCTTAGTTGATCATTACCATAATGTTCCAGGACCTACTAAAGGTATCCCAATGGTAGAACCAGAATTTCTAAAAGAGGTAGTAACAGCAATCGATGCAGCAGGTTTTCAAGTGCACTTTCATGCTCTTGGTGATGGGGCGGCACGACAATCTCTAGATGCTGTGGAAGAAGCAATATATGAAAATGGACAGTTAGGTAACCGCCATCATATCTCTCATTTACAACTTGTTCATCCAGATGATTTCTCAAGATTTGCTGAATTGGAAGTAGTCGCTAATTTTCAACCATTATGGGCTTATTCAGGTGATTATTTAACCGAATTGGCTGCACCATTTGTTGGTCAAGAGCGATTACGTTGGTCATATGCAATAAAGACACTGGAAGATGCTGGTGCTAAGATTGCTTTTGGGAGTGACTGGAGTGTCACTTCCGCAAATCCTTTTCATCAAATTGAAACCTCTATTACCCGTCAGAGTGCTACCGAAGTGACTGCTTTGGAAAATAAACCAGTGAATCCAGAACAAGATGTCCCATTATTCATTGAAGAAAGTATTTCACTTGAAGCGGCAATTAGAGCATTTACTCTGAATGCTGCCTTCGTTAACAAAATAGAATCAAGAACAGGTTCTTTGGAGGTAGGAAAGTTAGCAGATCTGGTGATTTTAGATCAGAATCTTTTTGAAATTGAACCATATGATATTTCTGAAACAAATGCATTAATCACGCTTTTTGATGGTGAGGTGGTGCATGGGGGATGGGCAGAATTATGAACAGATTATTAATTTTGGGCATTTTTTTAGCTACACAGGTAATTAGTTTTACTGTACAGGCAGAAAATATGCAATATATCCGCTGTGGACAATTAATTGATGGTATTTCAAATGAGGTGCAACTTGAGCGGCTTATTATTATTAATAATGAACGAATTGAGGCTGTCGAAGAATTCAATGAAGCCTTAAATATAGATTTTGAGTTGATTGATTTAAAAGATTATACGTGTTTGCCAGGCTTGATAGATACGCATACGCATATTACTGAAAAAGCAGGAGACACTGCAGATCTGAGTATTTATTTTACAATGACCAGAAGCGAGGCAAGAAGAATATCAGAAAAGAATGCATTGACTACTCTAAATGCTGGATTTACATCAGTAAGAAATGTAGGTGCCTATATTGCTTGGTCTGCACGTGATTTACGTGATCGTATAAATAAAGGTTATGTGATTGGCCCGAGAATCCAAACTGCAGGATTTTATCTAACAGTTCCTGGAGGTGGAGGTGATCTTTTACTGCCAAATTTTCCAGAGGAAAAAATTCCATCTTATCTCAGAGAGGGCGTCTCAAAAAATGCAGATGAATTCAGAGAGAATGCAGAAAAAGCAGTAGAAGGTGGTGCAGATTTTTTAAAAATATTAGCTTCAGGCGCAGTCTTGGCATTTGATGGGGTTCCAGGCGCCCCTGAAATGTCACAAGAAGAAATTGCTGCTGTTGTCGCTGTTGCTAGAAAAGCAGGAATAAAGGTTACTTCTCATGCTCATGGAGCACAATCCATAAAAGATTCAATTCTTGCAGGAGTAGATTCAATTGAGCATGCCTCATTGGCAGACCAAGAAGCCATAGAATTAGCTGTAAGCCATAATGTTGCTTTTTCAATGGATGTTTATAATGGTGACCATATAAGAGCTGTTGGAGAAGAGGAAGGCTGGCCTGAAGAATTTATAAGAAAAAATAATGAAACCACAGATGCTCAGCGTGATGTTTTTAGTCAGGCTCTGGCTGCTGGAGTGCCAATAACTTATGGAACCGATGCCGCTGTCTATCCGCATGGGGATAATGCAAAACAATTCTCAATAATGGTCAGACATGGGATGTCACCCATGCAAGCAATAAAATCTGCGACATCGATTGCAGCAAAATATATTGGCTGGGAAGATAGAGTCGGGTCAATTAGACAAGGCTTATTTGCTGATATAATCGCTATCAAAGGTGATCCACTAATGGATATTACTCTTTTGCAAGATGTACAAGTAGTCGTTAAGGGTGGAGAGATAATAAAACAGGAAATAAATAGCAAATGACTAGTGCACCAATCAAACAGTATCGTGCAAAAAAAATATTAAGATGGATAAAAGCCAAGCTACTCACACAGAATTTCATAACCAAACAATTAGTGAGTAAATGGCAAAAAATAGATGCCCCACCAAATAAAAAATCTTCATTATCATTAAGTATTAATGATCATGAATACAGTCTTTTTTCGCAAAATGGTGAAGATGGAATATTGCGCTATATATTTTCTGTGATTGGTTTTGAGAGCCGCTATTTTGTTGAATTTGGGTTTGGTGCGCATCAATGTAATTCATTGCGATTGATATTACATGAGGATTTTCGTGGGCTTTTTATGGATGGCTCCAAAGAGCAATGTGACATATTCAATCAGGCATGTCGCAAGATCAGAAAAACGGACACTATTGCTTTGAATGCATTTATAAATAAAGATAATTTAGAATCTTTAATTAGCTCAAACAAGCCCCCTGCTGAAATAGACCTTCTTTCTATTGATGTTGATGGAAATGATTATTGGTTTTGGGAAGTAATTAATTGTGTCCATCCAAGGGTGGTATGTATTGAATATAACTCTGGTATTGGTAATAAGTTAGCCTGGAGTATTCCTTATAAACATGATTTTGAGCGTTTTACATTTCATCCAAGTGGCTTTTTTGCTGGCGCTTCATTGAAAGCTCTAGAAGAGCTTGGCATGAAAAAAGGATATCGACTCATTGGGTGTGACTCTACTGGTACCAATGCATTTTTCCTTAGAGATGATTTAGGGCTTGATAAGATCAAAACATTATCCTCAAAAGAAGCTTTTTATCCGCATTTAAATTGGTTAAAGAGAGGTATCTCTGAAGAACAACAATTAGAGATTATGAGTTCAATGCCTTATGAAGAGGTTTGATAATTTTTTTAAGTAATTATCTTGTTGATTGTTTATAATCCTACCGCACGTTTATTCCATATAGTTCAAATTTTATATCTTAAAGATTAAAAGGATTTTTATGTATTACAAGTTCAGTTTAAAACTGATTTATGTTTTATTAAGTTGCCTGCTCTCTTTTGTGGTGCATGCTCAAGATTTTGATTTAGATGAAATTCAAGTTACTGCAACTAGATTAAACTCTTCACTCAGAGATAGTGCGCGTTCCATATCAATTATAGATCAGGAACAAATTCAAAATGCGACCCAAAAACTTGCTTTGGATGAAGTTTTGGCGGGTGTTCCTGGTTTGTATATGCAGAATCGTTATAATTTTGCTCAAGATTTAAGAATTTCCTTGCGTGGTTTTGGTGCTCGTTCTGCCTTTGGTATCAGGGGTGTTAAGGTAATTGTTGATGGAATACCAGAAACTTTGCCAGATGGACAAGCGGGAGTTGATAGTATTGACTTAGGGTCAGCGAAACGTATTGAAGTTATTCGTGGTCCTGCATCCTCGCATTATGGAAATGCTGCTGGTGGCGTTATTGCAATAGAAAGTGAGTCAGGAACAATACCTGCCTTTATTCAAACAGATGTTTCGGGTGGTGATTTAGGCTACAAAAAACTTCAAATAAAAACCGGTGGAAAAAGCCAGAATATGGATTATCTACTAAATCTTGCCCAGCAAGATTTAACTGGATTTCGAAAACATTCAAAGTCTGAAGGCACAGTTTTGAATGGGAAATTTGGACTACAAATAAATCCATCAGATCGTTTAAATGTAACTATAAATTATACTGATCAACCGCAAGCACAGGATCCTGGTGGAATTAATATTACACAAGCTATGGCCGATAGAAGCTCTGCGAGAGATAGAAATGTTAGCTATGATGCTGGTGAAGCACTGAGTCAATCCCGTCTGGGTATGGTATATGAGCAGGATCGTGAGAAAGGTAATCTAATCGTTAGGAATTATTATGTAACAAGAGATTTTTCCAACAAATTGCCTTTCAAGAATGGTGGCTCAGTAAATATTGATCGTTTCTTTTATGGGTTTGGCGTTCAATATGAATTTAAAGAATTATTGCCAGAAGATTTTAACTTTACAGTGGGTATGGATATAGACAGACAGAGAGATAAACGGAAACGTTTTAATAATAATTCAGGCATTTTAGGGGCATTATCTTTTGATCAAGATGAGCATGTAAGTAGCGATGGGATTTTTGCCCAAGGCAGGTATGACAAGGATAGGTGGTCAATATCAACAGGAATTCGTTACGATAAGGTCACATTTGATATACAGGATCATTACTTAGCAAATGGTAACGATTCAGGTAAATTAAATTTTGACGCGATGAGTCCTTCTATAGGTATCAATTATGAACTTGATGCAGGTATATTATTTGGCAATATAAGTAGTTCTTTTGAAACACCAACAACAACTGAGCTAGCAAACCCAGATTCTTCGGGTGGTTTTAATGCTGCTCTAAAACCTCAAAAAGCGAATAATATTGAAATAGGTTATAAGGCCAATTATGAAGATTTCTACTATGAATTAGCTTTATTTGAGATAGATCTTAAGGATGAATTGACTCCTTATGAATTAGAAGCATCTCCTGGACGAACGTTTTACTCAAATGTAGGCAAATCATCAAGAAGTGGTATCGAATCTGCATTTACATGGAATGTTAAATCCAATCTACTGGTGGATTTTTCTTATACTTGGTCCGATTTTAAATTCGATCAATTTATTGATCAAAATGGTAAAGATTTTGCTGGCTCCAGATTACCTGGACTACCAGAATCATTTGCTTATTTGAGTTTCCATTATAAGACTGAGAATAATCTTAATGTTAATTTTAATATGAACTATGTTGGGGATTTATTTGCTAATAATGCGAATTCAGTTAAGGTAAAAAATTACACAGTATCTAATTTTCGGGCCAGTTATGTTATAGATCGTAATAATTGGTGGTTGAGGCCCTACTTAGGCGTGAATAATATTTTTGATCAACATTTCAATAGTAATATCCGTATTAATGCTTATGGTGGAAGATATTATGAACCAGCTCCAGAAAGAAATGTTTATGCTGGGGTGACTGTTAATTATAATTTTTAAAAAAACTAAACAAAAAAATACCAGGTAAAACCTGGTATTTTTTTAATAACTAATTAATTGAGATTATTTTGGTTTGGCGAGAACCATCTCAATCTCTACTAGCCACCCACCAGCTAGGGCTTCAATTTGAACTGCTGAACGAGCTGGCTTGTTGGGCTGCTCTTCAGTTCCAAAGAATTTACTGTAAGATTTCATAAAACCACCGAAATCCATTCGGCCATCTAACTCGGGATCACCGACTAAGAATACAGTCAATTTAACAGCATCTCCAAAATCAACTCCAAGTGACTTAAAAGAATTTTCAAATTTCTTTAATACACTCATAGTTTGTGCTTCTGTATCACCACTCCATTCTCGAGAACCCCTCTCTGCATCTGGATTTGCTGGCGAAGGGAGTTGGCCACTATGATATATAATGGTCGTATCTGGAGTAACTTCAACTGCTCTTGAAATCGGAAAAGTTGAGTTATTTGGTAATGCATGTCTCGTGACATCTGCGTAGGAATTAATACTTACAAATATGGTAAATAAGAATATAATTTTTTTCATATTTTCTCTCTCTTCGTTTCAAATAAAAAGGTTTTTGTAGTTTGTTATATAGTAGTTGTTGCTGATCATGTTGACAAGATAACGAGACCTAATTTGCTTCACTAACAAGAAATAAGTCAGTTAAAAGGGCGCGAAGATGAATTGAAGCGTTAAGATTATCTATCATCTCAGAGCTGATGTCTTTTTGAGCTAGGACAAGTTCAATAGCAGCATAAGCTTTTTTGGCATCATCGATAATCACCCAAGAGAAGCTCATCGGCTTTTGTTCATGCTCATCAATCAAGAGTATAGTTGTGTCAGCCATATTTTTGAGTGTTGTTCTTACCTCTGAGATAGTGCTACCAGCTTGATCGGTTTCTTTGCCTTGAGCGGCGTAGGCAAGTAAATATTCATAGCCAGATTCAATTATTTCAATTTGTTGATTCAAGTTTAATCTACTTACTGGCTTGGTTAGTTTTTTATAACCCATTTTTCTCGATCATGATTTTCATCTTTTTCATGTTCCGAAATCCAGCCTTTGATCATGGATCGAGTGTAAAATAGTTTTTCAGGGCGTAGGCCAAAATAAATATGCAGTGAGGTGATCGCTACTAAAGCGAGAGAGGCCAAGCCATGAAGCAAGAATACCCATCCTAGAAGGTTTTCTGATAGTGCATTAGTTCGCTCCCACCATGGAGTATCAATCAAGGCAAACATAATAATACCTGTCACTATGATAACGAGGGTGAGTATTGTGATAGTAGCATGCAAGCCTTTTTGTGCCAGAGAATATTTTCCTGGCTTGATATCTTGATCAAAAGGTTCTTTTAAATCTTTTATACCAATCCACATATCCTTAAAATTCTGCCAAAAGACTGAACGTATGATGTGAAAAATAGTGATAACTGTGAGCAATATGCCAGCAACCCAGTGAATCGTTAACCAAGCAAATTCGATACCAATCTTTGGGAATATTCCAGTAATGAGAAGGACAAACATGCTGAGAGCCATCACCCAATGAAAAATTCGATCAATTTTTGCATGTCTTTCAACACGTTTACCGGCAGCAGAGGGCATGGCTTTTTTCTTCTGAACAGCAACAATAATAGCGTGTATAGCTATGCCAACAAAAGTAACAGCTAAAAGTACCCACAAAAGATCCCATGAAGCTCCAAGGATAACTTCTCGGCCCCAGACATCTTTTTTGAAAGTTACTAGTTCCAAATAATTAACTCCGTAATGCTCGTTTGACTAAATTTTCCATCAAAGGAATTTTAAAGTGATTGTAATTAAGTGTTCTAGCTCCTTTTGCAGCAAGTTTTGCTGCTCCATTGATGACTTCCTCAGACAATTCATTACCGGCTATATAATCTTCCACATTATTAAGCCGATAAGGAGTACAGGCAACACCACCACAAACCATCCGAGTTTCTTGGATGCTATTTTTTGACTTTTTTACAACCATTGCAAGGCTCACGAGTGCAAAATCCCAGACATCACGATCTGCTATTTTTTCAAAGTAATATTCAGAGTTAGCCCATTTATTTGGAATTTTAATACTGGTTAAAATTTCTCCAGGTTCAAGTGCTGTCATTCTAGTGATATGCGTATCAGGACCAACAAAAAAATCTTCGGCAGCCATTTCATGCTCACCATCAACATTATTAATTACCATGGTTGCTTCAAGTGCCACTAGAGCGGTTGCTGTATCGGATGGAGACACAGCAACACATCGACTTGCATTGAATAGTGCATGCTCTCTGTTCATCCCTTCAGGACTATCTGCATAACATAAATTACCTCCAGCCCTATAACATGCGAGTCCACGACGATAATACCAGCAGCGTGTATCTTGAATAAGGTTGCCCCCAAGGGTTCCTACATTACGTATTTGTGGACTAGCAACTCGAGCAGCTGCTTTTGCAAGCACCTCATAATTTTCATTAATAACAGAGCTTTTAATGATGTCTCTTAGAGTAGTAAGGGCTCCAATTTCAATTCCTGTGGAGTTTGATTTGATTCCTTTGAAGGCATCAATATCATTTAGGTCAATAAGTGCTGATGGGTTCTTTGCTCGATCTTTTAGCCAGCCATAAGTATCTTGACCACCCCCGAGCAACCAACCTTGTTTTCGATATTTATCTGCTAAATTGAGGGCATCTTCAGCATCTTTAGGCTGATATAACTGGACTTCTGGCATTACGTCATATGAAGGCATATTAATCTCAGAAATTATTTGTTTGTAAAGGTTTAAAGGATTGATTATTCCCAGTTACATAATTGAGAATCATATCTTTGCTAATTGGCGTTCTACCAAAATTGTAACCGTCTAATGCGTCTGTTATAGCGGACGTAAGAGCGGCGACAGCACATCCCATCGCTGGCTCACCGATTCCTCTGGCACCAAATGGATTTTGTGGGTCTGGAAGATCAACAGCGTCACTTTTTGTGACGGAAGGTACATCTAGATAACTAGGAATTTTACACTGATGGTAACCTATATTTGCGGGTAAACCATTTTGTGGATCAAATACGTGACGTTCTAGCCCTGCCATACCCATGCCCCAAACAGCACCACCTTTCATTTGTTGAGCTAGTCCTTGAGGATGAACAACAGTGCCACATTCAGCGATACCAACATAGTCAAGTATCTCATATTTACCTGTTTCTAAGTCTAATTCAATTTCTACAAAGGCTGCGGCAAGGCCTGGAATAACTCCTTTTTGTGGTAGCTTATCCTTTGCCACACCGATTAAGCCTGTTCCGGCAATATTTTGCACCGATCGTTTAGTTATGTCATGAATATCTTCCGGATATTCTATCCCCGAAAATTCTCCACCAAGTTCAATAGCTAACTGGGCAATCTCCCCATAAGTAGAACTTTTATTAGTCATTTTATGGCGAACATTTTGACCGTCTATTTCATAATCATCAACGTTCCCACCATGTATTTTTGCTGCGATATTTTTCATTTTTCTGACAGCATCAAGCGCGGCTACATAATTACTTCTGGTTTGGGTATAAATTGAGACACTGCCAGCCTGATAGGAGCTCCAAGGCAGATTATTATCTGTTCTTCCATTATGAATAACACAATCTTCCCAATCACATTTCAATACCTCTGCCGCTGCTCTGGTGGTTGAAGCATAAGAGTAGGTACCTAAATTTCCCACTCCAGAGTGGAGATGCACTTTTCCATCTGAGGCTATTCTGAGCAAGCCATCAAAACCTTTCGTGCCTGCTGAATGGTAACCTTGACCAATTCCCAATCCGCGAACCTTTGACGTTGTATTACTTTTTTTAGAGTACTTCTTTTGCCATTCGAATAAATCGGCACCTTTATCAAGGGCTTCCTTCATATATGCACTGGTAACAGGTCGCTGATCCTTGTATACAGTTGTATCGCTATTTACAGCATTAATCTTTCTAATTTCTAATCGATCTATCTGTAATGATTTAGCGGCTTGATCCATTAAAGGAGCCATGACCGCGGCGATTTGATTTTGACCTGGTCCTCTTTGTGCCCCTCTTGGTGTGGTATTAGTTAAAACGGGCAATCCTCTGAAACGCATTGATTCAGGATCATACAATAATGAGACTGCGTCTGCTGCGGAGGACCCATCTCCACCGGTAGCATTTGGGCCAATGTCTTCGATGATATAGACATCACCAGCAGTCATTCTACCATTTTTTGCAAAACCTAACTTTATCCAGCCTTGAAAACCTACTCTGGCTGAACCAATATAATATTCTTGCTCTCGAGTGATTCTTAGTTGGACTGGGCGTCCAAGTTTTTTCGAGAAATAACCAGGTAGAGCAGCTGCTGGATAGGCCCCTATTTTTGAGCCAAAGCCACCCCCTGTATTTTCACTGATTAATACTACTTTATCTTGTTCGACGCCTAATAACCTGGCCAGCCCAGGTAACCAAAAACTCTGACTCTGAGCAGATCCATATACATAACAGGTACCATTTTCCCAATAAGCCATCGCTGTTCTTGGTTCCATACTCATGTGCGCATAACCAGTAGTAACAAATGGTTGCTCTATAATTAGAGCAGCTTCATTAAAAGCCTTCTCTGGTTCACCATATATCCATTCAGAAGCATGTTCACCAGTAGGTTCTTTCCCAGCTCTAAATTCATTAATTTGTTTTTTTGTCCATTTTATTCGTTTAAACCCAGAGCCTTCTCTGGATCGAGCGAAGACATTACCTTCTTCTCTTGCGTCTGGGCCTCCTTCTAATAAGCTATCTAAAGGATCTACTGCAAATGGTAGTGTTTCTATTTGGACTTTAATTTTATTTAAGGCATCTTCAGCTATTTGCTCATGTGTCGCTGCCACTGCCAGGATAGGATCTCCAATGAATGCAGGATTATTGGTCAGAATAGCCGCATTAGGTGCTTCTACTGAAGGCACATCATCCGCAGTAAGTACCCCAATTACACCTTCCATATTGTCGATAGCCGAGGTATCAATATTGGTAACACGCCCATGTGCAACTGGACTAGTATACATTCGGGCAAAGACCATACCTTCACGATGAAAATCCTCTGCATATTTTGCCTTCCCGGTGACTTTGCCAAAAATATCTGGTGGCACAAAGTCTTTTCCAATATGTTTATAATTATTCATCACTTTGTCCTGAGGCTCGCATTACTCCATTCAAGTAATGATCATAGGCTCCACACCGGCAGATATTTCCAGAAAGTGCTTGCCTTGCCTCCTCACGGCTCGGTTTGGGATTTTCATTCAGCAAAGCAACAGCCGTCATGACTTGTCCTGGCGTGCAAAAACCACATTGTGGGCTAAGTTCTTCAATGAAGGCTTTTTGAACTGGATGCAGGGTTCCATCATTTTGAGCTACCCCTTCAATGGATTGTACCTGTCGCTTCCTCACACTGTGAGAAAGTGTTGAGCAAGAATAGTTAGGAACTCCATCAATCAAGACAGTGCAGGCACCGCATTCACCTCTGTTGCAACCAATTTTAGTACCAGTTAAGCCCAATTTATATCTAAGTGTATTTGCCAGTGTTTCTTGAGGGAGTACATCCACCCGACGTGTTTTACCATTAATATCTATTGCAATTAAACGTTCCACTGAGCCTTTTGCATTTATATTTTGAGCATTGAGTTGACGGCCGGCTTGAGTTGCAACCGCACTAGATGCAATTACTGCTTTTATGAAACGTCTTCTTGTTAAATTCACATCCACTTAAATTAGACCCCCTCTTGAATCTTTTACTATAAGCGATTCTAGTATTTTTTTAATGA
>MDTG01106412.1_pt1 | contig 11436 bp, 15 predicted proteins | sample 811421 | NCBI WGS metagenome assembly MDTG01 (sample SAMN05326645, study PRJNA326480) | marine metagenome | isolation source: seawater | place: Pacific Ocean: South East | collected 2011
ACCTTCATTTTTTAAAATATCAAAAACTGATGGTAAAATTTTTTTTACAGATATAAAACTTACATCGCACACAACTAAATCAACATCACATGAAACATCTTTGTGACTTAAAAATCTTGCATTAAATTTTTCAAAATTAATAACTTTTTTATTATCTCTTAATTTCCACGCTAATTGTCCATAACCAACATCAAAGCAAAAAATTTTTCTTGCTCCATAATTAAGTAAAACATCTGTAAAACCACCAGTTGAGGCACCAATGTCAACGCAAGTTTTATTATTAACGTCTAATTTTAAAACTTTAATTACATGTTCTAACTTTATGCCACCTCTCGAAACCCAGTTGTGTGTCTTCAATTTTATCTTAAGAGTCGCCCCTGATCTGACAATTGTTCCAGATTTTGTTATTTTTATTTCATTTAAAAAAATATTTCCTGACATTATCTCGGCAACAGATTTTTGTCTAGAATCGAATATATCCAGTTTAACCAGCAAGAGATCTAATCTAATTTTATCAAATTTTTTATCAATATATTTTTCTTTAAACACTTATGAAGATCTATTAATTATAATTTTAGTAATTTGTTTTAAATTCTCTCCATCACTTCCGTAATTTGAAATAATATTTAAAGCTTCTTCAATTAATTTTTCTGCACTTTTTTTTGCTCTTGTTACTCCCATAAATGAAATAAAAGTTTGTTTTCCTCTTCTTAAATCCTTTTTTAATTTTTTGCCAGTTTTTGATTCATCTCCAGTAACATCGAGTAGGTCATCTTGAATTTGAAAAGCTAAGCCTAATTTGTAAGCAAACTTCTCAAGATTTTCAAAATCTTGCTTACCTTTTTTTGCTAAAATAGACCCTGCCACGCATGAAAACCTGAACAACTCTCCAGTTTTTAATTTTTGTAAATTTTTGATTTCAGAAAGTTTTAATTTTTTTGATTCAGCTTCTAGATCTAATTTTTGCCCACCAACCATTCCACTTAAACCAGATGAACGAGAAAGCTCATTAATTAATTTACATCTGACTTCAGCATCAGGATGGGTTTTTTTTTCAGACAATATTTCAAATGCTAGTGTTAAAAATGCATCTCCAACTAAAATAGCTGTAGCCTCATTGTATTTTATATGACACGTTGGATGGCCCCGCCTAATTGAGTCATCGTCCATTGAAGGTAAATCATCATGAACCAATGAATAACAATGAATTAATTCTATGCAAATTGCAACTCTTATTGCTTGATCATAATTTACTCCAAAAATCTTACACACCTCAAGCAATAAAATCGGTCTCAATCTTTTACCACCAACATTAATTACATACTTCATTGCATCCAAAAAACTTTTACTATAATTTTTGGATGAGTCTAAAATATTTAGAATTTCAACACTAACAGTATCTGCGCTCTCATTTAAATATTTTTTAAAATTTTGCATCAATACTGATTATAATCTTTTAAATCGTTCTTATCTGATAACTTTTGTATTTTTAACTCAGCGTTTTTAATTTTTTTATTACAATGATTTTTTAATCTTACTCCAAGATCATAGTAAGAAATTGAATCCTCAAGATTAGAGTTATTATCTTCAAGTTTTTTAACAACCTCTTCCAGTTTTTTAAAACAATCTTCAAAAGATAGTTTTTCAATTTCATCATCTGAAATATTTTTGAACATTTTAAAATTTTTTTTTTGTTATATAACAAATTATATTATTTTCATTTTTTTTTTCTTTTGCAAAACATAAATTGTTATTTTCACATAATTCTTTCAAATCATCAACTGAAGAATAGTCATCCATAATTATTTCAAGAGTCTGAAATTTTGATACTTCTTTGATTTTTTTTGCTGTTTTTAAAACAGGTATTGGGCATTTTAAACCTGTTAGATCTAGTTTTATATTTTTTTTCTTCATCTATTAATTAAAAATACTATAATAAATATGTATTTATTGTAATTATTATTATATTTATTTAAATGGAATAGATTATGAGTCATTATTTAAAACTTTTCACTTTTTTTTATTTTTTAGTTTTACCATTTAATCTTTTTTCTGAGGATTTAGACAAAGTTAAGATAGGTGTACTGCAATATGGTAGTGTAAATTGGGAATTGGATCTTATTAAAACCCTTAAATTAGATAAAAATCACAAGTTTGATTTGCAAATTGTTCAGTTGGCTAGTAAAAACGCTGCTGCAGTTGCACTACAAGGTAAGGCCGTGGATATGATAGTAACTGATTGGTTTTGGGTTTCAAGACAAAGATCTCAAGGTAGAATGTTTTCATTCTTTCCACACTCAATGGCTGCTGGTGGTTTGATTGTCAAAAGTAATTCAGGTATAAAAAAATTAGAAGATTTAAAAGGGAAAAAGATTGGTATCGCTGGAGGTCAGGTTGATAAAAGTTGGTTGATATTTAGGGCATATTACAAAAAAAAATATGGTACTGATTTAATTAAAGAGACAGAACAAATTTTTGGTGCTCCACCACTATTAAATAAAAAAATACAGCAAGGTAGCTTTGATGCCATTCTAACTTATTGGCCTTATCAAGCAAGACTAGTTTCTGAGGGTTTTGAAAGGATAATTAATATTCAAGATATAATTTCAAATCTTGGCATACCTAAAGGTCTCCCAATTATTGGTTGGGTATTTAGAGATGAATATTCAAAAAAAAACCAAGAGCTTATGAATAACTTTTTAAAAGCCTCAGAGGTGGCAAAAAAAATTATGTTTGAATCTGATGAAATATGGGAAAAAATTAAGCCACAGATGAAAGCAGAAAATGATAGTACATTTATCAATTTAAGAGATATTTATCGAGAAGGAATACCTCAAAGTTTCTCAAATGAAGAAATTAATGGTGCTGCCAAACTTTTTGAAACATTAGGCGAAATTGGAGGTAAAGAACTAGTCGGAAGTTCATCTAAAATGGCAAGTGGTACCTTCTGGGTCAAATAATGTATGAAAAGTTTAAATCTAGTTCTCTGTTAAGAGTTTCATCATTATTTATTTTTTTATTAATCTGGTGGTTTTCTAGCTTTCTTTATAATAATTCTCTTCTTCCAAGCCCTAACAATGTATTAACTAAAATTGTTGAAGAATTCAATAATAATGAACTGTTTTTCCACACTTTAATTACCTTAAAAAGAGTTTTCATATCATTTGTAATAGCAATGATTCTTGGATCAGTCATTGGAATTTTTATGGGCAGAAGAGAAAGATTAAATGCTTTTTTTGACGACTGGTTAGTACTAGGATTGAATATACCAGCTTTAGTTATTATTATACTTTGTTACGTTTGGTTTGGTTTAAATGAAACTGCAGCAATTTTAGCAGTTTCAATGAATAAAATTCCAATGGTGGCTGTAATTTTACGCGAAGGTGCACGCTCAATTGAAAAAGAATATGTTGAAGTTGCTAAATTTTATAACATCAGCAAACAAAAATTAATTTTTCAAGTTATTTTACCACAACTTTACCCATACTTAATGTCTGCAGCAAGATCTGGACTATCATTAATTTGGAAAATAGTCTTGGTTGTCGAACTTTTAGGTAGAAGCAATGGAGTAGGCTTTAAACTTTATGGATTTTTTCAATTCTTCGACATAAGCGGAATATTAGCATATACATTTTCCTTTGTATTAATTATTTTGTTTGTTGAATTTATTTTTGTTAGACCACTTGAAAATAGACTAACTAAATGGAGATAAACAAGTATGAGCATTTCTATAAGTATCAAAGAGCAAGTTTATACTAATAAAGATAAAAAAAAGGTTGTTGCTCTAAAAGAGATTGATACTTTTATTAAACCAAAAGAGTTTGTTTGTATTGTAGGGCCATCTGGTTGCGGAAAAACAACTTTAATGAATATTATAGGTGGATTAGTAAAAGCTAAAAAACAAAAAATTTTAATTAATGATAAACCTATTAATAATGATAACTCTATTGCATATGTTTTTCAAACTTCAAGACTTATGCCATGGTTAACACTTTATAATAACATAAAGTTAGTTTGTAAGGAAAATTCAAATGATTTACAAAAAAAAATTTTTCACATTTTAAAAAACTTTGAGTTATTTGATTTTAAGGACTCTTTTCCAAGTACAATTTCTGGAGGAATGAGAAGAAAAGTTTCATTGGCAAGAGCATTTGTGAATAACCCTGAGGTGCTTTTAATGGATGAACCATTCGTATCGCTTGATCAACCCACGACAGAAAACTTGTACAAAGTACTTATAGAATATTGGAAAAAAAAACCAACTACAATTATATTTATCACTCATAGTTTAAAAGAAGCTCTTTTACTCGGTGACAGAATATTATTTCTTACAAAAAGACCTGGTAGAATAATACTTGATTACAAAGTCAAATCAAAAAGACTACCATTGAAAATTGATAGCAAAGGTGTGCAAACAGAGTATGATATACTGAATAAAAAGTACCCTGACTTACTTAAAGGTAGTGTTTAATGTTTAATAATCAGTTTTCCGCTTTTCTAGATTATGCGGACAAAGGTGGATTAATTTTTGTTTTACTAATTTTAATTTCCATAGTTTCGCTTTCAATTATTTTACTTAAAATTTTTCAGTTCAATTCATTAAGGTCTTCAAAGCTTCAAAAAATTGAAAAAAAAATTTCATATTCCGACAATCAGAAAGAGCTGAATGAAATCTACAATATTTTTGTTATAGAAAATAAACCATTCTTTAGCATGTTCAATAAAGCTATAATCACATTAGAAAAGAAAAATTTGAAAGAAGAAGAAAAGATTTCTGAGATTTCTATTATTGTTAATAAAGAGATTGATAAACTTGAAAAACTTTTACCATCATTAGATATTATTGCTCAAATTAGCCCACTTCTAGGTTTATTAGGAACAGTTGTAGGAATGATTTCATCTTTTAATCAACTAGAACTTGGAGGAACTACTGTTGATCCATCTGTACTTGCGGGTGGTATTTGGACAGCTTTGTTAACAACTGCGGTGGGATTGGTTGTTGCTATACCTGCTTTGATATCTCATCACTTTTTTGAAAAAAAAATTCAAGATGTTCAAAAAAATATAAACAACATATTGGTTTTAATTAAGAACAAAGCTTAAACATGCAAAAACTAATTGAACTTAGAGAACAAAAAAGAAAAAAAGTCAATATAGTTCCATTAATTGATATTATTTTTTTAATGCTTGTTTTTTTTATGCTAGCAACAAATTTTGAAAAAAATAATCAAATAGATTTTTCAATTGCTAAACATAGCGAATCTGAAAATCAATCTAATCTAACTTTAGAAATAATAATTACAAATGACGGAAATTTTTTAGTTAATGAAAAAAAAGTTAAAAAAACAGAAGTTGAAATTAAAGTTTTAGAACTTTGGAATACAAACAAATATGAAGAGATTTTTATACTCAATGAAAAATTATCTATTATCCAAGACCTTGTTTATCTAATTGATATGCTAAAAAATAATAATATTCAAAAAATTTATTTTGATAACAAAGAATGATTTTTTATAGAAAAAAAAGGCGTAAAGAAGTTAATTTAATCCCAATGATTAATATTATCTTCCTTTTGCTAATTTTTTTTATGTTAACTGGGACTATTCAAATTAAGCAAAGTTCGTTAATTGAAAAACCAAAATCTATCTATTCTCAAAATCAAGATTTATTAAAAAATAACTCAATTCTCATTACAGTTGATTCAAGAGGTAATTTTTATCTAGATAATGAAGAAACTTCATTAAAAAAAATAAATGAAGAACTTTCAAATACAAAAAAATCAGAAAATATTTTTTTGGATTTAGATAAGAGGTCAAAAATAGTTGATTTAAACAAAATTATTAAAGTGCTCAAAGAAAAAGACTTCAAAAGCATTTTCATAAGAACAATTAAATAAATGCTAAATTTTCGAAATAGATTCTTTTTCACTTTTTTACTTTCGAGTATTTTTCACACATTAATTTTTTTTTTTTTATTTCAAAAAAAGCAAATTGTAGAAATAAATAAGTATAAAATAATGGATTTAGCTTCTTTTAAAGAATACGAATCTCCGAAATTAAAAGAAGTTAAAAAAAAACTTGAAAAAATTGAAAGTAAAAAAGAAAAAAAAAAAACTAATATCAAATTACCCAAAAAAAAAGTTAAAAAAACTGAGAAAGAAAAATCTATTAGCGTCAAAAACACCCAACAGGAAAAGCTAAATAAATTAAAAGACAAAGAACCCAAAGAAATAAAAAGTTTTAATATTCCTCAAAAACAACTTATCAAACCTGAAAAAAAAATTGTTTCAAGCAACACTATTTCTAATAAAGATAAAAAAATTCAAAATAAAAAGTTAGAAGAATATTTTATATTAATTGTTGAAGAAATGACTTATTTAGCGAAAAAAAGTTACCCAAGAAGATCAAGAATATTAGAGGAGGAAGGGAAAATTCTAATTGAGGTAAAAATTAACAGTGATGGATTGATACTTAGTACAAAGTTAAAAACAAAAAAACCAAAAAGATTAGCTAATGCAGCAGAAAGTTTGTTAAAAAGGAAAAAGGAATTTCCTAGCCCACCTCAATTTTTATTTAAAAAAAGAAAAGTCTTTTCATTTGAAATACCAGTAAATTTTATTTTGAAGTAGTTTTTTATGCATTACAACAACCAAGTTTGTTGCAAAAAAACAACATTCTATCAATTTTATAACTTTAAATTAATTTTAATTTAAGAATAATAACCTTATATGTTAATTTTAATGATAATATTAATTTTTATATAGGGAGGAAGAATTGAAAAATTTTTCTAAAAAAATCGCCATAGCCGCTATACCTGCTGTTATGGCTCTTTCAGCTCCTCAAGCAGAATCAAAAATTCTACTTATGAGTCAAGAGGGTTGGGAAGTATCATTTGATGGTGCTGCAAACGCTTTTTTGATGAAACAAAGTAGTACTAGGACTGCTGATATTTTAGAGGGCGCTAACGGTATAACAACTTTTGAAACTGCTGGTGGTGCAGTTATTGTACAAGGTACAGATGGTATGGGTGTTGTAACTGGTCTTTTACCTAATGTATGGGGTATGAGTCTTAAAGCTCCAACAGCTAACGGATTAGATGTTACTGCAAGAATCGGATTTTATACACACATGCAAGGTAATCAAGAAGCTTTCGGAAATGGTTTAATAAACTTACGTGAAACTAATTTCTCGGTTGCAGGAAGTTTTGGTACCGTAACAATTGGTAGAAGCATTGGCATCGCTCACCAAAATGCAATCTTAAATGATATGTTATTATTTGGTGTTGGTGCAATTACTGGTGGATCTGACCAAAGTAACACTTCTTTAGGAAGAATTGGATTAGGATATCTATATACTGATTTCCATCCGCAAATCTCCTATGCTTCCCCAGCTTTTGGACCATTATCGTTCAAGGTTGGTATATTTGATCCAAGTGATGTTGTTTCATCTGGAGATGCCTTGTTGATGTATACATCTCCTGACGCGACTGAAGGAGATATGCCAAGAATAGAAGCTTCTATAAATGCTAATCTTCCCGTAGGTGACGCAAATGTTGCTTTATGGGTTGATGGTTCTTACCAGTATGCCGAGTTTGCTCCTGGTGCAGGTCCTGGTTCTGGTGTATCAGGAGATGCATTAGAGGGTGTTGACTCTGCCGATGTTGCTTTCGGTACTAAAGTGTCCTACAACGGTGCTGCCTTAGTTGCAAGTGGTTTTTTTGCTCACGGTGTCGGCACTAGAGGTCGACACGGTGCTGGTGCATTAGACATTGCTGGTAAAGCCAAGCATTCTTATGGTGGATACTTGCAAGGTACGTACGATTTCGGTCAAGGTACTAATATTGGTTACTCTTATGGAGGAAACTTTTCTCTCCAAACTGGTGCTGAAATAAGTACAACTGCAGTTGCCGAAACTAACGGTCAAACTCTTCATTCTGGAATGGTATGGCATAACGTTACTGATAACTTTAGAGTTATTGCCGAAGGTGGTTTCACAGAACACTCTTTCCACATGGGTGGATCTCTTGAAGATTCATTTGGTGGTGTTGGAGCCTTCTTCTTCTGGTAAAATCAACTAATTGATTTAATCAATTATTAAAAGGAGAGTTATTTACTCTCCTTTTTTTTTTGATATAATCCTAGAGTATGAATAAAATAACAAATTTTAAGTTTATAATATTATTACTTTCTCTCAATTCTTGTTCAACTGATTCATTTCTTAATCCTTTTGGAAATAAATTTTTCTACAAAAGTGGTTATGAATCTGTACAATTAGTTGAGCAAGACGTCAAAAATATAAAAAACCTTCACCCTGTTAATATTCCACGGGAGAAAATAAAGGGTGCGTTAAGGTTAATACTCATAAAAAAAAAATCTACGTCTCATCAACTATTTGATGAGCGAGATTTAAGCAATTTTTCCATAGCTATATCTGATGCATTAAAGGAGGCTAAATCTGATCAAGATGTAAGTATGACCGTAGAAGGTTGGTATAAAGCAAAATATGTTAAAAATAATCACGTATCATCTGCTAGAATTTTTTACAACAGAAAAGGATTAAATATTATATTTGGTTCTATAATGAGAAAAGGTATAAAGCATGAAACAGATGCACTAGTTGCAGCTACTGTCAATCCAGATTTAAAAACTAACCCATATGTGCCGGGCTCTAGAATAAAAACTATTAAAAATCCTTACGTTCTTACTGCACCAATAAATTCTGGTGTTTACAGACCTAAAGAAGCAAAAAATCGAATAGATTGGCTTGTTTTTACATCTAAAGCTCTTGTAAGTAGAGGACCTGTCACAAATCAAGAGAGAAGATTGGCATACAGAGGTAGCATTGAAGTTCAAAATGTAAGAGATGAACTAAACAAACTTAAAGCTGAATTAAGAAATTTTAAGAACACCAGAGGTGCTAATTATTATGACCAATATAATTATTATGGTTATCGTGAGCAACAAAGAGAACCTCAATATACTTACCCAAAAAATCAGCAAACTAATCAAAGACCTTACTTTCCTGCACAATCAAGTCAAAGAGTTACAAATACTAAAGTTAAAAATACAGAGAAAATAAATGAAATTAAGAATTTAAGAAAAAGAGGACTCATTAGCGAAAAAGAATTTAATCAACGAATTAACAATCTTATTAAAGACTAAAATTCACTTTCCAAATTCCATATAATCGTATTATTTGAAGAATTTTCGGTTAAACCAAATAAAATGCCCATTGCAAACTCAAGTTCAGAATCCAACAAATTAAAATCTTTTTCTACTTGAAACCCATATTGATGTTCTTGATTTTTCAAACTATTAAATTTTGATACTTGACCAAATTCTGAAAATCCAATCAATCCAAATTTTACCTTGTCAAAGAATTCTTTTTTAAAAAGTAAAATGTTACTCAATGAAAATTCAGTTGAACCTCTCGAATTTTTTCCAACTTGTTTTTCAAAGATAAAATTTGAAATAAAATTAAAAGATGGACTATTATATTCGTTTAGTAATTTGTATTCTATTTCATCTCCTTTATTTTCCGAAGAAATGAAATTATATGAAAAATAAAGTGAAATAAATAAGTTTTGGCTGTCGATAATTTGAACCTGATTTTGAAATTCAATTTTCTCAAAATCTAAAGGAGTATCATCTTTATCAGATAAATGAAATTCTATCTCTGATTGCCAAAAATTATTCCATGAATTTTCGGTTTCAAATACATGATGATGTTCTTGATCAAGACCCTCTTGATTGTCCAAATTAAAATGACCTCTCCATTCTAATGATTGTCTGCCTTCTTCAATTTTAGCGCTATAAATTTTGTGATGAGCATCGGCATGATATGAAATAAAAAAAAAACAAACTAAAAAAAACTTAATAAAGTTATGCATCCAGTAAATCTTCATCTAAAATAGTCATATGAAATTGATATGCAATTTCCCCATCCTCATCATCTTTATAAATTAAGCCCAGAAATTCATCATTGTGATAAACTTCTGCAGAGTCGTTGTTATTTTTGTCAATCTTTAAAGAAAAATTTGTGCTTTTAAACTGTTTATTAAAATAGTCAGAAATTTTTTTTATTTCAAAAGTATCCATAATTTTTGTTTTTAGTTATAAATAATTCAATTAAATTTATACAGATGATAACTTTTTTTATCTACAAATAAAAAAAAAATGAAGAAATCAGTAGTATTTTTGTCAATAATGGGCTTATTACCTTTTTATTTAGATCCATTCTTTTCAAAAAATTACTCAGAAACGATAAACTTCGAAAAAATTTCAATTTTTTATGGTTTGTTAATAATTTCTTTTTTATCAGGAATGCAATGGCAAAGATTTATTCAAGTGAAAACTAGTAACTTTTTATATTTATCAATTCCTATGCTCAACTTTATTTTTAGCTTCAGTTCAGTTTTTAATTTTTTTTTACCTCCTGTAACAATTGTAATTATTGGTTTAATAAATTCATTAATAATTGATGTAATTTTTCAAAAGGAATTTTTATATGGCTGGTTTGTTAAATTAAGGCTAATTGTAACCTTTTTTGCCATAATTTCATATTTTTTATAATTTTTTTTTGTTTAAAATCAATGATTTATAAATAATTTAAACAATTTTCTTGAATAAAGAGACTTTGTTAGTCAAAGTATAAACTGTTTAATAACTTATGGGGAGGGTTTAAACTAAAATTCGTTATTGAATCATAGTTTTTTTTCCTTCTCATTATAAATTGTAACTTTAAAATTAATTTTTTAATTTTGTTTATAACGAAAGGATAATACTATGCTAGAAACATCAGATTTTGTTGGTGTGACGTTTTGGATCATCTCTGTTTCAATGGTCGCCTCAACTGCGTTCTTTTTCTTCGAAGCTAATAATGTCGGAAAACACTGGGGAACTTCTGTTAGAGTAGCAGGTTTGATTACTCTTATAGCTGCTGTACACTATTACTACATGCGTGATGTATGGGTTACATCAGGCGAAACCCCAACAGTTTTAAGATATATTGATTGGTTATTAACCGTTCCTCTCCAAATGATAGAATTCTATCTAATTCTAGCTGCAGTTGGTGCTGCGACCGCTGGTATGTTCTGGAGATTACTAATTGGAACTTTAGTAATGTTAATTGCAGGTTTCATGGGTGAGGCTGGAATGATTAACTCAACTGTAGGTTTTGTTGTTGGTATGGCTGGTTGGATTTATATTTTATATGAAATATTCGCCGGTGAAGCTGCTCAGGCTAATACTGCAAGTAATTCTGAAGCACAGAAATCAGCATTTAATGCAATGAAATGGATTGTGTCAATTGGATGGTCGATCTATCCTATTGGTTATTTCCTTGGTTATCTTGCAGGTGGAACAGATGAAGCTTCTTTAAATGCAATATATAATCTTGCAGATTTTATCAATAAAATTTTCTTTGGTTTAGTTATTTG
>MDTG01288384.1_pt1 | contig 11436 bp, 7 predicted proteins | sample 811421 | NCBI WGS metagenome assembly MDTG01 (sample SAMN05326645, study PRJNA326480) | marine metagenome | isolation source: seawater | place: Pacific Ocean: South East | collected 2011
ATGGTTAATGCCTGATGAATTTGATTCAAGAAAGATTCTATCTGCTGATCACATTGGAGATAATCACATTCTTATTGTTTCACATAGATGGGCAGGGGTATTTGAAATCCCAAGTGAACCGCATTCAGATGGTTTCAATCCTCCATTTATCGAGCCCACATGGAATCTCACTTTGCCTGAAGGAAATACGTTTACTGCGACTACATTCGGTAGTGATACGTTCGAAATTTACAATAAATCCTCGCAAGAATTTAGTTTATATTTAGGAACTGAAAATGGATCTGTCGATTCATTTAGGATTAACACAAATGGTTCTGTCGTCGAGAATGATGCGGTTAATTTTGAGGGTGAATTTGAAGGCCCAATTAGAGCACTAATGCTAGAGGATTGTTGCAATGGAGGATTGAATGACCTATGGGTTCTCGATAATGATAACCTTAGAGTATTCATGGGACCAGCAAAGGTTGATTCAACCCGTTTCACCATAATTTCTGGCGAAGGACCAGTATCGATGGCAATTCAGTACCGAGACCACGAGAGCTATACTCAATTGAAAGAAGGAGTTGTTTTATTCGATACAAATTCAAGTTCATTTGATGAACCATTGAAAATGATTGTTTGGAATTTACCAGATGCTGCTCCATTTAGCTTTGGAGGAGTTGGAATCGCCTGGGCAGATATCATCGCTCTTTCACTAAGTATTGTATTAATGGCAGCAATTATTCTACGACCTGAATGGTATATTGTAAACACAACTGGAATATTGGTGGGTTCCGGGGTTAGTGTAATGTTAGGAGTCTCTTTTGTTCCTTGGCTTGTGATTATCTTCATGATTGCAATGGCAATATACGACCATTGGGCGGTTAATGGGAGTAAACACATGCTAACCTTAGCAGATACGATGATTGATCTTAAACTTCCAATTTTGCTTGTTGCACCAAAAGACAAAGGTTACTCTTTCCTTGATGAAGATGAGGGAAAAATGGTTGAAAGAGAAAGAATTCATTCAACAAACGAAAAGATTGCAAAACCCGATCCTACCTATGAAAAGAAAACGGCTGATGCAATGTTCATGGGATTAGGAGATGTAATCTTCCCTGGAATACTGGTAATCTCAGCAATGACATGGCTTCCTGATGAAATTGGCTTTGCAGGTTTACATGGGCCCACAACAGTTGCCTTTGGTACTCTAATTGGAGGACTGGTAGGATATATTCTATTGATGACGCAGGTAGCGAGGGGGAAACCACAAGCAGGGCTTCCATTGTTGAATGGTGGATCTATTATTGGCTATTTACTGACAACAATAATTGTGCTAGGATTTGATGCATTGGCATTCAATATTACCCTATTCTAATGCAAACCGTTGAAGTAAAGTGCCCCCTCCTAGGTCCGTAAATATGCTTGAGATGAAGATGTTTAGAGAACTGGCAGATGTTGTTCGGGCTGATCATGATCGCAGAGAAATTTCTCATGATTTGATTGATCAAGTCATTTCATTAGATAATGAATGGAAAGATCTTCGTTACAAGGTAGATCAAATTCGAAGACAAAGAAACGAGGCAGCAAGAGAAATCGCTGCGGCAAAAAAGGCTGGAGATTCCAAAGAAGTTGAAAAAATCCTTGCGCAAGTTGCAAATCTTGGTACTCAAATCGAAGAGTTAGGGAAAATGGCAGATGAAACTGAAAAAAATAGAGATAGAGTCAGGATGAAAATTCCAAATATTTTACACGAAAGTGTACCAATAGGAGAAGATGAAGATGGAAATACGTACCATTCATTGCATGGTAAAAAGCCTGAATTTAATTTCAAACCTAAGGTACATAATGAACTAATTGAAGAGAATAAATGGGTCGATTTGGGAAGAGCGGCAAAAATTGCTGGATCAAGATTTTATTATCTGAAAGGAGATCTTGCTAGACTGGAATTAGCATTGCAGCAATTTTCGATTGAATTTATGGTTAATCGAGGGTATACATTAGTTCAACCTCCAGTGATGATGAATAGAGAAGCATACGAAGGCGTCACAGATTTATCAGATTTTGAGACCGTAATGTATGATATACAGCCTGATGGGTTTTACGCAATAGCAACAAGCGAACACCCACTAACAGCGATGTTTATGGATGAAGTGATCGAACCATCTTTACTACCAATAAAAATGGTAGGGGTTAGTCCTTGTTTTCGTCGCGAAGTAGGCGCCCACGGATTATCAGATAAAGGCATATGGAGAGTACACCAATTTACAAAGGTCGAACAAATAGTAATATGCAAACCGAATGAATCGTGGGACCATCATGAAAGTCTTTTACAGAATTGTATTGATTTGTGGGATAATCTAGGCCTTCACTACAGAGTTGTGAATATTTGCACAGGAGATATGGGGACAGTTGCTGCAAAAAAATACGACCTCGAGGCATGGTTACCCGGAGTTGAAAATTTCAAAGAAGTTGTTTCGTGTTCTAATTGCACAGATTACCAAGCTAATAGGTTAAGAATGCGATTTAGAACATCAGATGGAAATTCTTCTGTTCACACATTAAATTCTACAGCAATAGCCACTTCTAGAGCATTAGTCGCAATAATGGAACAATTTCAGGAAGAAGACGGAAGAGTTAGAATTCCCGAAAAACTAATGCCATGGTTCGATGGCCAGACGCATCTAGAAAAAACCAATTGGTAATTCATTTTTTCAATTGAAAAAATTATCTTATTCAAAACAATATTTCAATTAAATTAATCAGATTCTATATCAAGCAAAACCGAACCCGCATCGACTTGATCACCAGCTGAATAATGTATTGTAGAGACTATTCCTTCTTTATCCGCCAATATTCGATGTTCCATTTTCATGGCCTCTAATACCATTAATGGTTGACCCTCCGAAACCTGTGCACCTTCCGGAATTAACACTTCCAAAACCTTCCCGGGCATGGGTGCAGTCAGTTCCCCATCATTAGTTCCTGAGCTTGAGGCCCCGGACTCGAGGACCTCAACAACCGAAACACTTCCGTCAAGGTGAATCCACCACTTGTCGCCAACCTTGGCACAGTAAGCGACTTTCTCCATCAAATTCGCTTTTATGATAATTCTATTCGGCTTGGAATCTGTCAAGATTGAAATTTCTTCAGAATCAATAATCTCCCCATCCAATTCAATTGTAATAGGAACTAGAGGGTCCCCCCCCATTTGTATTACCCATGTTCGGCCTTCAGAATCTCTAAGATTTACCATCAAAAACACCTCATGGAAAACTCCGAGAAATTAGTAAAAAAGGATCGTTAAATGTTGTACGACCTGCGTCTTGAGATAGTGCAGATAATTGACTTCGATGAATGCCTAGATTTTCTGCGGATGCAGCAACTATAGCCACTGAAGTATCAATCTTCTTTTGATTCCAACCATCAGGGTAATGCATATCAATAAAATTTGTAGTTGTCTCACCTGAGATAAAAGATGGGTGTTGCATTATATCTATCAGAAAACCAATGTTTGTAATCGCTCCAAGAATAACAAAAGAACGCAGAGACCGTTCCATTCTACGTATTGCTTGATCTCTATTTGTCCCATAGACAATCAATTTAGCCAACATTGGATCAAAATCAATTCTGGCCTCATCTCCCTGTCTGACCCCTGTATCCAGTCTAACTCCTGGGCCTTCTGGTGGAACAAATAATGCCAATGGACCTGTTGCAGGCAAGAAACCCATGGATGGATCTTCTGCATATATTCTAACCTCTATTGCATGTCCTCTGATGGAGAGATCTTGCTGTGAAAACGGTAATGGGAGGCCTGATGCTACTCTAATTTGTTGTTCAACAAGGTCAATTCCAGAAATGCATTCCGTCACTGGATGTTCGACTTGTAATCTGGTATTCATCTCCAAAAAATAGAATGAACCATCCGAGGATAACAGAAATTCAACAGTTCCTGCTCCCGAATACGAGACAGCTTGTGCTGCGGAAACGGCTGCATTTCCCATTGACATTCGAGTTTGCTCGTCGAGAATGGGAGAGGGGGCCTCCTCCACAACCTTCTGGTGCCTACGTTGGATACTGCACTCTCTTTCAAAAAGATGAACCGTATTTCCATGGTTATCTGCTAGTACTTGGACTTCTATGTGTCTTGAATTTTCCAGTAACCTCTCGATGTATACCGTTCCATCTCCAAATGCACTCTCTGCTTCTCTTTGTGCGGCTAGGAATTCTTGCTGAAGACGCTTTGGTTCTCTCACTATCCTCATTCCTTTTCCCCCACCACCAGCACTTGCTTTGAGCAAAAGTGGATAGCCCACCGAGGTTGCAGCATCTACTAATGAGTCAATGGTATTATCTTCATCAGACCCAATCAAAATTTCTCGTCCCGGGATTACCGGGACCGAAGCATCTTCCATTCTACGACGTGCTGTGACCTTATCTCCCATCGATTCGATGGCTTCGGGAGATGGACCTATCCAGATTAGACCTGACGATATTACTTTCTTCGCAAATTCGGCTCTTTCAGAAAGAAAACCATAACCTGGATGTATTCCGTCTGCCCCAAAAGACTTGGCAGCATTAATGATGGCATCACCGTTGAGATATGTTTCCGCTAGACTATCTCCTGTCAATGTAACGACCCTATCTGCCATTTCGGTGTGCAATGAACCCTCGTCAGAGGAGGATTGTATCGCAATTGCCTCTATTTCCATTTCATGGCATGCACGAATGATTCGACAAGCGATTTCCCCCCTGTTTGCTATAAGAATAGACGAAATCGGCTTTGGAGCCTCCTTCATCCATTCTGGTTTACCCATTCAATCACTCCTGATTTGGTTTCCAATTAGCCGACCTTTTCTCTAAAAATGAGGCAAGGCCTTCTTGACCCTCTGCAGATCCACGCATTTCACTGGTTTTATCCAATGTCCAAAGACGTAATGCTTCATCTGATTCATTCCACCTATCGAACATTAAAGCTAATTTCTTAGCCTCTCCAATGGCCATAGGTCCAGTGGTCAACACTTCGGAAATAACCCCATCAACCGCTGATGCTGCTGCTTCTGGACTTTCCTCAAGTTGATCTACCATTCCAATTCTCAAGGCCTCTTCGGAACGGATTCGAGAAGCTAACATTGCTAAACGACGGAATTGAGCACTACCCAATCTACGGTAAACGTAGGGCCCTATTACAGCGGGTAGAATCCCTAGCTTGCCTTCTGAAAGGGCTATCCGAGTTTTTGGTTCAACAATTACATGATCTAAGCATGCGATTAAACCCGCACCGCCACCAAGTGCAACACCTTGAACTACACCAATTGTAAAACAAGGGTGCGACCAAAGAGAATTGAATAGCTTGTCCAATCTTTCTGAATCTATTCTATTTTCTTCGGGACTTTTTGCTCCAGCATCCCTCATCATGTTAATATCTGCTCCAGCACAGAAATGTTTGCCTTCTCCTTCTAGAACTAGAACTCTAAAATTTTCATTTCCTTCAGAGTCTTTCAAATTCCCTGAAGAGAAGACTGATCGGTGAGATGTCCAATTAAGTATCTCAATTAATTCAGATATCAACTTAACATTCAGAGCGTTAAAAACATCAGGTCTGTCAAGAGTAATTCGCACCACAGGTCCATTTACATTTAATCTGCATAATTCAGTCTCAGGGGTATTATGTATTGGAGAATTCATTTTATCACATTCTGAATATTCCATAATTTGTATCAGGCATTGGTGCATTGAGACTTGAACTAATACAAAGCCCCAGAATATCTCGAGTATCTCTAGGGTCGATTATCCCATCGTCCCATAATCTGGCCGTGGAATAATATGGACTCCCTTCAGTCTCATACTTTTGCAGGGTTGGTTCTTGGAATTGCTTGATTTCTTCGTCAGACATGGGTTCAACCCCTTCTCTAATTCTCTGATCTTGTTTTACAGTAGAGAGTACCTGTGCTGCTTGAGGCCCTCCCATCACTGAAATTCTCGCGTTTGGCCACATGAATAAGAATCTAGGATCGTAAGCCCTGCCACACATTCCGTAATTTCCAGCACCATGGGAACCACCAATAATTACCGTAAACTTAGGCACAGGTACACAAGATACTGCTGTTACTAATTTTGCTCCATCCTTTGCTATACCTCCAGCTTCGTAGTCCTTTCCTACCATAAAACCAGTAATATTTTGCAGGAAAACCAAGGGAATCCCTCTTTGACCACATAATTCAACGAAATGGGCTCCTTTCAATGACGATTCAGAGAACAATATCCCATTATTGGCAACAATCCCAACAGGGTATCCATGAATTCTAGCAAAACCGCAAACTATTGATGTTCCATAACGTGGTTTAAATTCATGAAATCTTGAGCCATCAACAACTCTTGAAATTACTTCACGTACATCGAATGCTGTCCGATTATCCTCAGGAATTATTCCTAATAAATCTTCAACATCATGACGAGGAGGTTCAGGGTCTGAAACTTCCAAGCGGGTTTTTGAATTTGTATTAAGATTCTCGACCACATTTCTTACCATTCGTAATGCTTCAGGTTCATCCTCAGCAAAATGGTCCGCGACACCAGATTGTCTAGTGTGTACATCTGCCCCTCCCAAATCTTCTGCGGTTACTTCTTCACCAGTCGCTGCCTTGACAAGGGGGGGACCTGCAAGAAAAATTGTTCCATTGCCTTTGACAATGATTGATTCATCCGACATTGCCGGGACATATGCGCCCCCGGCAGTACATGATCCACAAACTGCAGCAACCTGAGGAATGCCTTTTCCAGACATAATGGCTTGATTACGGAAAATCCGTCCAAAGTGTCCTTTGTCAGGGAAAACCTCGTCTTGCATGGGAAGAAAAGCCCCTCCACTATCCACAAGATAGATGCAAGGAATATTGTTCTCTTCGGCTATTTCTTGAGCCCGAATGTGCTTCTTTACAGTCATTGGATAATATGAGCCGCCTTTTACTGTTGCATCATTTGCAACAAACATACATTCACGGCCGTGTACTACTCCAATTCCAGTTACAATTCCCGCTGAAGATGCTTTGCCATCGTAGAGTCCATGTGCTGCTAATGGAGACATTTCCAAGAATGCAGTGCCAGGATCACAGATAGATTGTATTCTCTCTCGAGGTAATGCTTTTCCACGACTTCTATGGCGTTCGACATATTTCGTGCCACCACCGAGTTTTACCTTCTCCAGTTCATCTCTCAGCCTACTGATTAATCCTAAATTATGTGTGACTCGATCATTAAAAATCGCGTCTGACCGATTGACCCTAGTTGGGAGGACGTCCATGTTGCTCGGACCTATCGAGTACGAGGTCGGCCTTGAATGAAGCGGGGAATTAGACCCCTAATGCCATTCTGAATACATCCCGAAGACCAGGAGCTAAGCCCACGGTCATCAATGCCAAGGCCATTAGAATCCGAAGATGGCGATATCTGTATTCCCACCTTTGTAGAGCGTAAAACCACCAAACTACTAGACCAATAAAACATTTCAGCACAGTGAACCCATAAGCTGTACCAAAGAATTCAATCACTGCACTAGATAATACGTGTTTCTCAATATATCCATACTCGACTAAACCAATTCCAGTTGCGATACCATCAACTGCTTGACCGTACATTGCAATGAGTACAATTGGAGATGAAAGAATTGCTTTCCAAGTTAACGATTCCATATTGTCATACATTTGAGTTCTTTCATTTTCATAATCTGATAACGATAACCCAACTGGCAATAAACCTGGGACAGATATTCCGCAATTTTTTATTTTCTGCAAGTTAGGCTTCCCAACCAATAAATACACTGGAATGAGAACCAAGGCAGGAACTATTAGTGTCCAAAAGAGTACTTCAGGATGAAAGATATCGACTACACCAGATTCAGATATGGCAGATCTATCAATCATCAGCAGAGTGGAATATTGATCTGATGCCTCCAGTTTCAACATCATCCGTATGTATGAGTGAAGACATCCATATAATACGAAACATCCCCCTACTCCCACCTGAAATATTCCTTGCTCAATTGAGGACCATTTTTCCATGAATGAATGCGAAATAATTACTACGAGAATGCCGAATAACCCACAAATTGCTAGTGGCCACAAATTGAGTAGATTTTCCATCGGAGTTTCCATCCTGCCCTCTTGGAGTGATGTCAGAAAAAGGATTGTTTGGAATAAAATCAATGCAATCGATGTACCTGTCACCCAAATCCGATCGTCGGGATAAGTGCCTGATTTAGATGCAAGAGATGCAATAAAACCTGAAAATACAACCCATATTGCTCCTTGGAAATGGATTCCAGGAGAAACAAACCAAGATTCAAGAGCAGATCCAAATAATGATGCATCTTCTACAACCTCACCCAAAGCTGCCCAAATAACCCATGGAAGTAAAGCGAATATTGTGTACTCCGTCGCTGCAATACCAAATTTTCTCAAAATTGCTGCGATTGAAATAACAGACAAAATTAGAGTAAAATTGTAGGATAGAGTATTAACTTGATTATATGAACCATCAGCCAAACTTTCAGCCCTGATAGGATCCATGAAGTATTGTTGGAAAATAGAGCTAAGGAAATTATCAGAGCTCAATGTCTCAGATAAAACAGCGAATACCACGGTACAAATGATGAATAAGAGGGCAGAAATCGATGCCTTTTCCCACCATGAGAACGTTTTATCTTCCAAGACCGGGGTACTACGTATGGGCTCCACGAGCAGACGACAAACACTCAGGTGATGACTATTACGCTGGATATTACTCTTCTTCACTCGATGAAGATTCAGCAAGTCTGGCGATGAGATCTGCCTTCTTTCCTCCAACAGGAAGTCCTAGCGTCTTACATCTCTCTTTCAATTCAGCAACTGAAAGAGACGACAAATCTTCATTGTTATCACTTTCATTTTCTTCTGCAACCATAGGGGCATGAACTTCTCTGAAGACTATGGTCTGAACCCCGACGTGATCTCGAAGGGTCCGAATTAATCCAAATTTAGTGTAGGCCCAGTTTTGATCGTATGAAACGTATTCTGGCAACGTTATTGTTAAATCATCACCATCAAAAGAGCATTCAAATCCATCCCTTCCTGTATTAGTTTCTAATAGAGTAGTAACCTTTTCAGAACGATCTGTGACTTCTTTGATAATCTTGTATTTATAACGCAAAGTAACACCTGCTAACGCATGATTGAAATCAATGCTTGCTCTACCAGAACGGAAAGATTTGAGAATTCCATTTCTACCTCCAATCTCAACCATTCCTCCTATCTGTAAACTATCAGGATCTCGAACCGAACGGGAAAGTTGCTGTAAACTCATAACTTCAACCGCACTTGCGTCACGCTCACCATAAGCATCTACGGGGGGTATGTCAAACTCATAATCGGTGTCGACTTTAGCATCCTCTAAATGTGACTCAAAGCCCTTGATAAGACGACCGTCGCCGATGACAGTTATCAATGGAGAATAAGTTCGACTGGCTTCATGTCTATCGTGTTCTTGGGCTACTGCTTCTCGAGTAGTTTCAATAAGATCTCCTGAATCTGCATTATACAAGTCATAATCGATGTGGACAATGGAACCGTTCTCCATACATACTACCTCCTTAAGGACGTCCGCGCGACCTACTTCCCCCTTATGAGAGTGGCCCTTAATTCACCGGCAAAAATTACTCAGCTTCTTCAAAATAATTAACTCTAAATCGTTTAAGTGTAAAGATGGATCCTAGGATAATCATAACCCATCCAATCCAAACTAGGTGACTTCCGGGTAGGTCATAAACCGTTAGACGTACACGATCCACATCATCCAATTCACCCATCATCGCCTGAGTCATTATTTGATTCATCTGTGTTAAATCAAGAATTAATATTGTATCTCCTTTCCAATCTACCAAACGATCAATCTCAGATCTTGGCCGGATTGCGCCGTCGGCAGAATCGAACCGTAAAACCCCGGGCTCTACAGTACTAACAAATTCCCCGTTGGTATCATAGACATCTATCTGAATTCCAAAAAAACCATCGGCGATAGAAAATCGTTCATTAAATTCTAAATCATTTGAACTCAATGTTTTGATATCTGTCATTTCGTATAGAAAATCTCCATGACGTATTTGCTCGTCTCTGATCAATGTTACCTGATGTGACGGGTCAATACGGTCAACTAACGTTGTTGTTAAAACATGACCAATTAGCAGAAACAAAATACCAGCATGAGCTAAATGCGAACCTAAAACTCGTAATTTCAATCTTGGTCGCTTCTCAATAGGGGACATTGCCCTTACCGTTGAGAGTAAATCTGCGAAAGAAGGAGGGGCAGCAATGATTAACCAAACTAACAAGAATCGGCTTATATGGCCGCGGTTAATTGATTGAGTGAGCAATTGATCTGCATTTCCGGGTAAGGGGAAGAAATCGGTTCCGTATATTGTTGCTGAAAGTGACAACATTATGCCTAAAGTAAGAATTAGCCATCTGTGAAGCTTTGAGGCCCGTCTGAGAGAATAGATGAGAAGACCTGCTGCTAACATGCCAATCAAAATTGATCCGAAAGCCTCGTGTGCTTCTGGTGATGAACCATCAATTTCTGCTAGTAGCAATAACCAAGTTAAAACCAGAAATGACCCCCCTCCAACCAATGGGATATGTAATGTCATGGTGGACAGAGTAACTGTTTTTTTGTTGGAAGATTCTTCTGGAGCCAACAGCCATGGTAGAAGTAACAAAAGCATCCCAACCCCAGCTTGTACCGAATCTAAATGCCAAGACCATCGAGAGAAAAGGAGAATAACAACACCAACAGCAGGCCATAAAACTGATTGATTCCTATCATGTAACATCAAGAAAACCGTAGGAAGCAATAGCATTGCCACAGATAACGACTGTGCGATGTATAAAATTGCTAACTGCCCAATAACAATACTGAATCCTAACATTGGCCGGGCGGTTAACAATGTCTCTTCGCCTGATACTAATACCTCCTCTGAACGATTACGTCCTAACCAATAAGTAGCAAATAAAATAAACAGAATCATCCCCGAAAATTGAATCAACACTTCAAGTCCTTCAACACCTGAGTCCCACAGCGAAAGAACGCGGATATAAGCGTCATTAGTCAGAGATTCGCTATCTTGAGAGGCTACGAAAGCATGAACAGAGGCCCAAACACCATTGGCTCTAGTAACAAGAGTGGAATGGAAAGCGAGAGCACCAGTCAATAGGGCTAATGCAGGAGACCAAACTAGAGCGGAATTTCTATTTTTGACTTTAGGAGACATTCTGAGGTGAATCAGCAATAACAACGAAAGCCAAGGCAGGAGAGAAGCAGTCTCAACTGGATCCCATGCCCAGTATCCTCCCCAATCTAAAACAGTGTATGCCCATAATCCACCCAGCCCTATTCCTAGTGTTCCCGCAAAGAAAGCTGCACGAGCTA